>ENA-UPXM01000451-UPXM01000451.1-activated-sludge-metagenome-genome-assembly--contig:-NODE-451-length-59484-cov-8.739033_pt1 | contig 59484 bp, 59 predicted proteins | sample MGYA00238178_ERZ772708 | MGnify/ENA primary metagenome ERZ772708 (study PRJEB29002, sample SAMN05720212) | activated sludge metagenome | isolation source: anaerobic digester from wastewater...
GCACCATCATTTGTCAAGACAATACGATATAAGAATAATTCTATAATAGAAATAATAACTGACAATGTTTTATCTACTTGGTTTTTGGAAGAAAAACCGTTGGTAAAAGCCACTTTTACTTTTGGAGAGGTTTTTAAAAATATTTTTCAAAGCTATGCTATAGCTTGGAATGCAGCGCCATTTTCCAGATATTACTTAAACACCATTTTTATGGCATTACTTACTACTTTTTTTGAAATTATACTTGCGGCAATGGCAGCCTTTGCCTTTGCCAAGCTTGAGTTTTATGGGAAAAACATTATATTTTCACTTTTTCTGTCTACTATGATGATTCCTGGAGAAGTAATGCTTGTGCCTAACTACATTACTATAAGCAAATTTCAATGGGTTGATTCGTATTACGCTCTTATAGTTCCATGGGTAGTAAGTGTTTTTGCAATATTTCTACTCCGACAGCAGTTTCTTTCACTGCCCAATGATTTGTGGGATGCTGCAAAGATAGATGGTTCTTCAAGTTGGAGGTTTTTATGGACTGTAATGGTGCCATTAAGTAAGCCTTCAATTCTTACTGGTGGTCTATTGAAGTTTGTTGGAAGCTGGAATGCTTTTCTTTGGGTACTTATAGTAACAAAGAGTCCTGAAATGCGTACTTTAGCTGTTGGTCTTCAGACATTTACAACCGATGCAGGAACAAAGTATAACCTTCTTATGGCAGCATCGACTTTCTCAATACTCCCAGTAGTCATAATTTTTATATTCTTGCAAAGATACTTTGTTGAGGGTATAGCAAGAAGCGGACTGAAAGGATAACCAATGCCGTATATCTATATAAGCAATACTCCTAAAAAAGTCAAAAGAAATAGTTCCATAAAATTAAGACGTATAATTGTTCTCTTTTTCTTTATAGGATTAACTGTTTTTTTTGTGTATGAAATATATAGACAGTTTTCTTTATATAATGATTTAAAAGGAAAATACGATAATCTTTCGCAAAAATACGAAAGCCTTATAAATATTTATAATGAAAAACAAAAGATACTTCAGGATCTTGAAGACAAACTCAAGGGAAAAGGAGTTCATTTTGATGGACATACAATCAAAGAATTTGATATTTACAACATCGAACAAACCGAACAATCAACAGATACAACTGGCATGCAGCTACGCTGAAAAGTACAATGGTTTTTATACAGACAGAAAACTAATAGATTTTGCATCCCTTGATGAGAGCTTTTGTTTTGTAATAGAAAAAGATGGTTCTTTGAAAATAAGATGGAAAGATGGTCAGTTTTTTTATCATCCATCGGTTGCTAAGATAAAGTATTCAAGTTATCTGTTCAATAAAACAGATCCGCTTTTGAAAATATTAAGCATATCAAGCAGCGATACAGTTGTTGATCTTACCATGGGATTGGCAAGTGAAGCGCTTTTTATAGCAGCTTTCTGTAAATGCGTTACAGGAATCGAAGGTTCATTACCTATATATATAATTGTCAGCGAAGGCTTAATTAACTATGGTTACGAATATGAATGGATGAAGCAAGCGTCAAAAAAAGTAGTCTGCGTTTACTCAGATCTGCGTGAATATATAAGGAATCAACCCAATGATTCTTTTGATATTGTATACTGTGATCCTATGTTTGAACATCCCAAGTACTCTTCGTCATCAATCAATCCGTTAAGAAAATTTGCAATTTATGATCCTGTGACTTCTGAGGATGTTAGTCATATGCTCAGAATAGCACGGAAGAGAGTAGTTATTAAAGCCAGAAGCAACGACAGTCTATGGGAAAGATTCAAATTTTCTTATACTACTGACAGAAGAAAAAGTGACATCTCTTTCGGAGTAATAGAAAAACAATGAGAGTACCAATAATCACGGGACCTACTGCCTGTGGAAAAACTGATCTTTCTATAGCTCTAGCTCAATGGATGGGTGGAGAAATAATCTGTCTTGATTCCAGACAGATATATAAGTATTTGGATATAGGAACAGCTAAACCTTCTACACAAGATATGGAAAAAGTAAAGCATCATCTTTTTGGATTTGTTGAGCCATCCATCAGCTATAGTGCTTATGATTATAGGAATGATGCTTTAAGATGTATAAAAAAAATCTTAAGTTCAGGACGTATGCCGATACTTGTAGGTGGTACAGGATTATATATAGACTGCCTCATAAAAGGTGTAATTGAGGTTGGCTCGGACTATGGACTAAGGAAGCATCTTATGAAAATGGAGAATGAATCTCCTGGCAGCTTAAAGAAAATACTTTTTTCCATTGATTCACAAAGTGGGGAACGGATTGCTGAAAACGATATAAAAAGAACTATCAGAGCAATAGAGATATATATACTTACAGGTAAAAAGATGTCAAGTTTAGTTAACAAAAATAATGTTAAAAGTGAGTTTGATTTTGATATAATTGTTTTCGATAGAGACAGAAAAGAGCTGTATGAAAGAATAGACAAAAGAACAGACGATATGTTGAGTCAAGGTATGGTCATGGAGACATCAGAACTTATAAGAAGATATCCTGAATCATGTAATGCACTCAACACCTTAGGATACAAGCAGATTATAGAGTATCTTAAAGGCAGAATGGGTTATGAGGAAGCTGTAAACAGAATAAAATTTGAAACTCATCATTATGCCAGGCGTCAGATAATTTACTTCAGACACTTTCAAAATGCCAAATGGATTAATCTTTCTTCAAAAAAGAATGAAGAAATTAAAAATGAACTTTTTGATTACATTAGAAGGGGGAAATAATTATGCCGGAAAAGTTTAATCTTCAGGATAGGTTTTTAAACATTATACGTACAAATAAGCTTGAAGTAAAGATTTATTTTGACGGAGGTTTTCAGACCAGTGGACAGGTAAAATCTTTCGATAACTATACTGTCCTCATTGAAAAGAATGGTCAGCAGTCGTTAGTATACAAGCATGCAATAAAAATGATGGTACCTTCCAAGTACATAAAGCTTTTCCAGCAGCCAGCTGAAACGCCTCAGGAAAATATGGAAGAAAATTAAGGAGTGATTCAGAATCATAGGAGTTATAATAAGCATCTACAGAGATGCTAATACCGTAATAGAAATTGCGGAGTTAGCAGAACTATGCAAAAGTATTGGTATACAGATACATGACCATATAACACAGAAGCTAATAAAGACAGATCCAAAACACTACTTAGGTTCCGGAAAGATACAAGAAGTGAAAAATCTTGTGACATTTACAAAGAGTGAAATGGTGATTGTAAATGACAGACTCAGCAGTACACAGAAAAAAAATCTGGAAAAGCTTTTATGTGTGCAGGTAATGGATAGGAACGAAGTAATTCTTCAGATATTCAGGAAAAATGCATGTTCATCAGAAAGTAAATGTCAGGTTGAACTTGCGAGTCTGCAGTACGAACTGCCTAAGCTGATAGGGAAAAATGATAATCTTTCCAGAACCGGTGGAGGGATTGGTACTGTTGGTCCAGGAGAAACCGAACTTGAGTACAATAGAAGAACTATTCAAAAACGTATAAGTGTTCTTAAGTCTAAACTTAAAGAAATTGAAGCTGAACATCAAAGGAACAGAAAAAATAGACTTGAATCATCTTTGCCTATAATATCTATAGTAGGCTATACTTCTGCCGGAAAATCTACATTACTGAAAAATATTTCAGGCGATGAGAACATACTTGTATCGGCTGATTTGTTTTCTACACTCTCTCCTTCAGTAAGGAGGATAAAGTTTGCTTGTGGGCTTGCGGCTGTAGTGTCTGATACCGTAGGTTTTGTAAACAGGTTGCCACTTGAACTGATAGAGTCTTTTAAATCGACACTTCAAGAGGTAAAGGATTCGGATATAATAGTAAAAGTAATAGACTTATCCTCAACATGCACTGCTATGCACATAAGAACTATAGATAGTATACTTGGAGAGCTTAATGCACAGGAGATACCTCAGATAATTATTTTTAATAAAGTTGATGTTTCGGAGCAATTTAAAATAGATGATTACAAGTTACTTTATCCCAAGGCTTTGTTCACGAGTGCAGCGGATCCATTTAACAAAAGTGAAATACTTCAGTTTATCCAGGACAGTTTAATTGAAAAAGGCATAATAAAAAACAATGCTGTTGAAGTTCTTTCCAGCGAAGAGTGGAAATTTTCGAAGTTTATAGGTAATATAGGTATATGTGAAAAGAAAAGTATAGAGGAAAAAGTTTACTTTAAAATGCTCAGTAAAGAATCTCAGTATAAGAAAATAATCAAATCTTTGGAGGTGTAGAAGTCTTGAAAAAAACATGTATACTAATTTTCTTATTTTTATTCGGAATCACACTAATAGGGTCGGTTTTTACACCTCCCGTAAGAAATTCTTATATTACAGCTTCTTTTGGTGAGTTCAGAGATACTGGCGATAAACCTCATTTTCATCTAGGCATTGATTTTTCAACATTTAACAGAGAGGGAATAAATGTTTATTCCGCAGCATCGGGATATGTTTATAAGATATGGATGAACGATCCTATATATGGTAATGCGGTTTTCATAAAACACGAAGATCTTAATCTAATAACTGCATATGCTCACCTTCAGGATTTTGGAGATCGTATAAAATATTACTCCGAACTAATAAAAAAAGAGTTTAAAGGAGAAGGTAAAATTGAGGCAGTATTTCCAAAAGATCAGATACAAGTCCAGAGAAGTGAACTAATAGCTCTTTCTGGAAGTTCAGGTGCTGCTGAAGCGCCCCATCTTCATTTTGAAGTCAGAGAAGCTAATGAAAATGGCGATATTATACGAGATCCTCTTGAGTATCTTGATTATGCTGAAACACGTACAAAAGCACTGGAACTTTTAGGGGTCATTTCAGATAATGCTGAATATAAACCTGATTCAACTAATAATGTTACAATTAAATTTTCTGGTCAGTATCCTAAGATAGAACTCAAAGTAAGAGAAGTACTAGGTAAGAATACTCCTGTTATGCCAAAACGTATATCTTTGAAGATAGGGGATATGCTTATTTATCAGATTGATTTTTCGAAAATACTTGAGAGTGAATCTTACAATCCATCTGTTGTATTTGGAAATTCATCAACGATGACACTTTATGCATTAAAAATGTTTTCAACGGAAAGTATTACTCCGATTCAGGTAAATAACTGGAATCAGTTTACGATGAACAGTCAAAACACTTTTACCGGAGAAGTAACTTTAGAGGATACTTGGGGAAATAGACAGAATTACAAGATCAATTTTGTTAGAAATTAAACTGTTACTGTTTTTTAACCTTAAATGATGTAAAATATTTGAGTAGTGATTATTTATATTTAGGAGGTCTACTATGAAGGGATATTTGTTTACAAGCGAAAGTGTTACAGAAGGACATCCTGATAAGATGGCCGATCAGATCTCAGATGCTATTCTTGATGCTATTCTTGAAAAAGAAAATCCTCACAATAGAATAAATGCAAGGGTAGCTGTCGAGACTCTTGTGGCTACCGGTATGGCCGTTGTGGCCGGTCAGGTGAGAACGGATGTTTATGTTGATATACCTGATATAATAAGAAAAACAGTTATTGATATAGGGTATACCAGGGCAAAGTATGGTTTTGACGGAGAAACCTGTGCTGTTCTTACATCTATTGATAAGCAATCCGATGATATAGCTATGGGAGTTGACAAATCTCTTGAAGCCAAAGAGGGAAAATCTCATGAAGATCCTTATCTAAAAATAGGAGCAGGTGACCAGGGAATAATGTTTGGATATGCCTGCAACCAAACTCAAGAATTAATGCCATTGCCAATAATGCTTGCACATAAGTTGGCTTACAGAATGGGACAGGCAAGAAAAAATAAAGAAACAGAAATATTTCGTCCTGACGGAAAAACGCAGGTTACGGTTTTATATGATGAGAACAATAAGCCTGTTTCTATAGACACTGTGCTTATATCTACTCAGCACGATCCTCAGGCCTCAAAAATTGATATTGAAAACGCTGTAAGAGAATGTGTAATAAATCCAGTTATTCCAAAAGAATTATTGACAAAAGATACTAAAATTTTGATTAATCCTACCGGAAGATTTGCTATGGGAGGTCCTCAGGCTGATACAGGTCTGACAGGCAGGAAGATTATAGTAGATACTTACGGAGGGTGGATACCTCACGGAGGCGGAGCATTTTCCGGTAAAGATCCTACAAAAGTTGACAGATCTGCACATTATTATGCGAGATATGTTGCAAAAAATATTGTGGCTGCAGGTCTTGCCGATGAAGTACTGATACAGCTTGGTTATGCAATTGGCGTTGCAGAACCCTTATCTATACTCATTGACACTAAGGGAACGGCTAAAGTTGCGGCAGAAAGGCTTGAAAAAGTTGTTAAAGAGATTTTTGATTTCAGACCGGGAGCAATAATAAGAAATCTTGATCTTTTACGCCCAATTTATAGAAAAACAGCCGCTTATGGTCACTTTGGAAGAAACGATTCAGACTTTACCTGGGAAAGAACCGATAAAGTTGAGGACTTAAAGAAAGCATTCTAAAAGGAGGTAACAAAGTGCCAAACATTGATTCAGCAAAAAAGAGAGTCAAACAGGATGAAGTTAGAAAAGAAAGAAATAAAGCTTATAAGTCAAGGTTTAAGAACTCAATAAAAAAAGTTCTTTCAGCAATTGAGAAAAAAGCTGGAAAAGAAGAGTTAATGACACTTCTTTCCGAAGCCTTTAAAAGTATTGATAAAGCTGCTTCAAAAGGTGCTATTCATAAGAATCAGGCAGCTAGAAGGAAATCAAGACTTCATATCAAAGTTAAAAAATTTTTAGGTGAAGTAGCTCCACAATAAAAATGAATACTCCCGGCATATGCCGGGTGTTTTTTTAAGGGTGAATATCATGAATACAGCAGCTTTAAAATATTTTACCCAACCCAAGACTTTTGATAAGTTTCCTATCAGTTGGAATGAAGTTTTCGGAAACAAAAATAAACTGGTTGTAGAAATAGGTTTTGGGAACGGTGAATTTATGGCTCACAGCGCCATGAAAGATACTCAATTTAATTATATAGGCTTTGATACTTCAATAACCTCATGCTATAAAGCTCAGGTCAAGCTTTTTGATCTAGGAATAGAAAATGCTAGAATAATACTGGATGATGCCAGATTTTGTATTAGAGAACTTTTTTCTCAGGAAAGTATTCATAAATTAGTCGTGAATTTTCCTTGTCCTTGGCCTAAAGCTAAGCAAGAGGATAGAAGAATATTTATTTATTCATTTATTGATACAATGGCAAATGTTCTTAAAATAAATGGGACAGTTGAATTGGTAACAGATGTTCAATGGTATGCTGAACAAGTCTACGAAAAATTCTTATCAGATGAGTGTTTTTATGTTGATGAAATAAAAACTGATTTTCAAAGGGAAATAAAAACGAGATATGAAGAAAAATGGGAAAAAATGGGAAGGAATAAGTACATGGTTTCGGTGCATAAAAAAGCTTCAAGGTCAGTTCAAAGATTATTAGAGGGAAGTGAAGACATGCCACACAAGCTTGTTGAAAAAATTGATCTTTCAAAAGCAAACGATCTGTTGGAAAGAAAATTTTCTTGTGAAGAACAAACATTTATAGTAAAAGAATTTTTTTATAATCATGAGGAAAACAGATATATTTTCAGAGTTTTTTCAGCGGATGGTGATTACTGTCAGCAGTACTATGTAAAAGCAGTAAAAAGAGAAGACAAATATCTGGTAAAGCTTGATTCAACAACGATACCTTTCAGAACACCTGCAGTTAAGTGGTCAGTATTGACTATTGCAGATGAGATCAGCAAGTAAAAAAGGAGGCGAGAAGAATTGAAGATAACGGTTCTTGGCGCTGGAAGCTGGGGAAGCGCAATTTCTAAGGTTCTTTCCTTGAATGGGCATGATGTAAGAGTTTGGACAAGGGAAGAAAAAATATATAATGCTTTTCTTAACGGTGAAAATCCTTATTATCTTCCGGGAATAACTCTTCCAAGGACGATTAAGCCATTTTTGGAAATTGATAAGAGTATAGAAGGGTCTGAAGTAATAGTAAACGCTATTCCGGCACAGTTTACTAGAAGCGTTATGAAACAAGTTGGAGATATAGGAAAAAAACTGTTTATAAATCTTGCCAAGGGAATAGAAATAGAGAGTGGAATGCTTATAAATCAGATTTTTTTTCAGGAGACAAAATCAGAATTTTATTGTACACTAAGCGGTCCGAGCCATGCAGAAGAAGTTGCGAGAGATATTCCGACCACAGTTGTAGCATGCAGTAAAAATGTATCTACAGCAGAATTTGTACAAAAAATATTTAGTAATGCATCCTTTCGTGTGTATACAAACAGTGATGTATCAGGAGTAGAAATGTGTGGTGCATTGAAAAATATCTATGCTATTGCCTGTGGCATAATTGATGGTTTTGGAACATGGGATAATTCCAAAGCTGCTTTGATAACCAGATCTATGGTAGAACTGGCCAGATATGGCGAAAATAATGGGGCAAAGAAAGAGACTTTTTTTGGTTTGGCAGGTATTGGGGATATGATCGTAACTTGTACTTCCCTTCATAGCAGAAACAGACACGTGGGAGAAATGATAGGCAAAGGAAAGTCTCTCAACGAAATAATAGAGAGTATGAACCAAGTTGCCGAAGGAGTTTATACTTCAAAAGCTTTGCATAGGATATTAAAGGAAAAATATACCGAAATGCCAATAGCTGAGAAAATATACAGTATACTATACGAGAGTTACGATCCTAAAAAAGCTATAAGTGATTTAATGAACAGGGAACTAAAAGCAGAGTAGAATATACAGTAACAGTAAAAGTTAAGGAAAAAACAGAGCAATTTTCCATATTGTTGTTGTAAGAGAATGTTTACATAATAAAACCCAAATAATGGAAAAAAGAATAAAACTCTTTTTATAAAAGAGTTTTATTCTTTTCTTTTAAAAAGCGCTGTTATAGGCTGAAAAAAGGATAGTCTTAAAATATTATGCTTCTAATATGAAATAAAAAGTATTTGATATAAAAAGTATCGTCTCCGTGTTGTTTTTTTTTTAAGTAATAGTTACCATGTAAATTCATAATTTTTTTTATTTTCCCTCTACAGGAAAAGGAAAGCGAGCTTCATCGGCTGAAAAGTCTATTAAAAAAGGAGTTAAGCAAGTTCATAAAAACTTTTCTTGATTAACCAAAATGGATATGATAGTCTTTATAGTGCTATTATTTGATAGGGGTTGATTTTAGTGACAACAAATGAGTTACTCGAACAGATAAAGTTGAGAATATCTAAAGAGACATGGAACAACTGGTTATCTACGGCCAAAGTCCTTGAAATAGAAGGTGACTCAGTAAGGGTAGGGTTGGGGAATATATTTATTAAAGAAACTGTTGAAAAGCGTTTTGGTTCTGTTATAACCGATGCTGTTACAGATGCTTTAGGTAAAAAAGTATCAATAGTTTTTTCTGAGATTCCTATTCAGGAATCATCTAGTATATATTCTGGTCCTATAATAAAAAACAGACCTTTAAAACTTTCAGAGGTTAATACTGAGTTTACTTTTGAATCATTTATAGTAGGAATAAATAATAAGATAGCTTATCAATCATCACTTGAAGTTTCTCGTAATCCAGGAAAGTACAATCCTCTTTTTATATATGGTGATGTGGGTATCGGTAAAACTCATCTTCTTCATGCTATTGCAAATTATGTTATGGAACATTCTCCTGATCTAAGGATTATGTATATGACGGCGGAAGATTTTATGAACGAGATGATGAAGGCAATTAGAAATCAATCTATGGATGATTTTAGGGAAAGGTTAAGAAAAACCATAGATATTCTGCTTTTGGACGATATCCAGTTTCTTATAGGTAAAAATACTGCGCAAACCGAACTTTTTCATACATTTAATTCTCTTTTTAATGCTGGAAAACAGGTGGTCATATGCTCTGACAGAACTCCAGAAGAGCTATCGACTTTTAATTCAAGGCTGATAAGCAGGTTTGAAATGGGTTTTCTTGCATGTATAGAACATCCTGATACAGATACCAGATTTCTTATTGCAAAGAAAATGGCTAATCTTATTCCAGTAGAACTATCAGATGAAGTTGCAATGTATATTGCACAGAATGTAGATTCTAATCTCAGAAAACTTAGAGGAACAATAATGAATCTTATGCTTCACAGTAAGATGTCAGGAAAAAATCTTGATCTGAATGAAACCAAAAAGATTCTGAAGTTGTATAAGCTAAGTAACGATATTAAAAAGATAGATGGCATAGAAATAGATAAAAACATCAAGGTTAATAATATCATCAGTGCTGTTCTGTCAGAGTTCAGGCTTGAAAAACAAGAGCTTTATTCTAATTCTAGAAAGAAGTCTGTTGCACAGGCAAGACAGCTACTGGCATATATGTTAAAAGTGTACACCAAGTTGAATGTAAATGAAATTTCAAAGGAGCTGAAAAGGAATCATTCAACCATAAGCCAATCTATTAAAAAAGTTGAGCAATCACTGCTTGTTGGCAATAATATATTGAAAAGTCAGCTCGATGAGATAAAAACAAAAATTGAAGAAGAGGATTTGGATTTCAATGTAGTATAAGGTGCCGTCTATTCGGTGCCTTTTTTTTTATAGTTGTTCAAATAGCTGGAATAAATCAAAATAGATGCTTCAAATCACCATTTTTTAACTAATAATATAAGACATAGGCATTGAAATTTTTTTCATTATGTACTAAACTTTATATATAGAGAGAAAAAAACGATATAAAGGAGAGATACTATGAGAGCTGTGATAAAAAAGGAAAGAGCTCCTGGGCTTACATTTCAAATGATGGAAGAACCTCAGATTGTTAATCCGCAGGATGTCAAAATCAAGATTCTTAAAGCTTCTATATGCGGAACCGATTTACATATATATAAGTGGGATCAATGGTCTCAGGAAAGAATAAAGCCTCCGCAGATTGGAGGACACGAGTTCGTAGGAAAGGTAATGGAAATAGGTCCTGCAGTAAAAGGAGTTAAGCCTGGTGATTATGTTGCCTGTGAAACACACATTCCTTGCGGAGTATGCTATCTGTGTAAGACCGGTAATATGCATGTATGTAGTGACATGAAAATACTAGGTGTACACAGGGATGGAGTTTTTGCTGATTATGTTGTAGTTCCTGAAGTGGTACTTTGGAAAGTAGATAAATCTATTCCCTTGGAATATGCTTCGGTTATGGAACCTTTAGGGAATGCAATTCATACGCTTTCGTACGTTGATCTCAGAGCTAAGAACGTTCTTATAACCGGTGCCGGACCCATAGGCGCAATGGCAATAGCAGTTGCAAAGATAAGCGGAGCGGCATCCATAATGGTAAGCGAGGTATCGGAGTATAGGAGAAATATGGCTCAGTCTTTGGGAGCAGATCTTCTGATAAATCCTGCTCAGGAAAGTCTCCAGGATAAAGTAAAATCATTTACTAACGGACATGGAGCAGATGTTCTAATTGAAATGTCTGGAAATGTTGAAGCTTTGAATTCTGGAATGAATGCTGTTCGTAACTGTGGTCAAATAAGCATATTGGGAGTATTTAAAGATGCAAGAATACCTTTTGAAATGAACACGGCTGTATTCAAAAATCTTAGTATTTTTACTGTCACAGGAAGAAAAATGTTTGAAACATGGCATCAGGCTGAACAATGGTTGAAATATAGAAAAATTGATATAAGTAAGGTTGTTACCCATTCCTTTGATCTTGAGGATTTTGAAAAAGGGTTTGAACTGATGGCCAGTGGGAAATCAGGAAAGATAGTGCTCAATATCAATAAAGACTGATGAAGGGGGATAAAATGGATTTAATAAAAGAACTCTGTGATGAGATGAATCAATTGAAGGAGAATGGTCTCGCACTTAACATAAGAACATTACAGACAGCTCAGGGACCGTGGCTGGAAATAGAAAACAAAAAAGTACTTAATATGTGTTCAAATAATTATTTAGACTTTGCTAACAGATCCGAGTTGAAAGAGGCAGCTAAAAAAGCAGTTGATGAATGGGGAGTAGGACCCGGAGCAGTCAGGTCCATAGCAGGAACGCTTACAATCCATGAAAAACTTGAAAAAGAACTTGCAGATTTTAAGAATGTTGAAGCTACATTGGTTTTACAATCTGGATTCAATGCTAATCAAGCGGTTATCGCTCCTATAACTGGAGAAAATGATGCAATTCTATCAGATGAGCTTAACCATGCAAGTATTATTGATGGAGTAAGACTTTCAAAAGCAAAGAGATATGTATGGGCGCACAAAGACCATAAAGATCTTGAAGTACAGCTGCAGAAAGCAAAATCGGATGGTGCCCGTAGGATGCTTGTAATAACTGACGGTGTTTTCAGTATGGACGGGGATATTGCTCCCTTGCCTCAGATCAGTGAGGTATGCAAGAAGTACGAGGCTATGCTCATGGTGGATGATGCACACGGAGAAGGGGTTCTTGGAAAAAGTGGAAGAGGAATAGTTGACCATTTTCATCTTCATGGTCAGGTTGATATTGAAGTAGGAACTTTGTCCAAAGCTTTTGGTATCGTAGGTGGATTTGTTGCAGGTAAAAAAGGATTAATAGAGTATCTTAAGAATAAAGCTAGACCTTTTTTATTTTCCAGTTCTCTTTCACCTGCTGAAACCGGTGCAGCTTTAGCTGCATTAGAAATACTTAAAAAATCTGATGAGCCTGTGAGAAGGCTGTGGGAAAATGCTGATTACTTCAAGACAGAAATGAAGAAAATGGGATTTGATATTGGGAATAGTGTTACTCCTATTACTCCTGTGATGCTCTATGAAGCTTCAACAGCGAAGGAGTTCAGCAAAAAGCTTTTTGAAGAGGGAGTATTTGCTTCTTCAATAGGGTTTCCAACAGTTCCTAAGGGAAAGGCAAGGATAAGAGTAATGATAAGTGCAGGTCATTCTAAAGAAGATCTTAAATTTGCTCTTTCAAAGTTTGAAAAAATAGGAAGGGAAATGAAAGTAATAAAATAAATACTTAAAGATTACGCGTAAGCGTAATCTTTTTTTTGTGGATGATAAACTAAGTTGTTAATTAGTAACATATTAAGTTACATTCTAATGTTATAATCTCCTACGAAAAAGGAGGAAGAAGTTTATGGAATATAATAAAGATATGATTTTTGATATAGCAGTTGTGGGAGCCGGTCATGCAGGCATAGAAGCCGGAATAATTTGTGCAAAAATGGGTATGAAAACTCTTATTCTGAACATAAACCTTGATATGGTCGGATGGGCCTCATGTAATCCGGCAATAGGTGGACCTGCCAAAGGAGTTGTTACTCGAGAGGTAGATGTTTTGGGCGGAGTTATGGCAAGAGTTACCGATGATACTATGATTAATGTAAGAATGCTTAATACAAGTAAAGGAATAGCTGTAAGAGCACTTAGAGCACAGATAGACAAGTATGAATACTCAAGGGAAATGAAGAGAATTCTTGAAAGTACAGACAATCTTTATCTCCGTTATGGTGTTGTCAGAGAAATTCTTACTGAATCCGGAAAAGTAAAAGGATTAGTAACAGAATTCGGCATGAAGTATGAGTGCCGTGCAGTGATATTAACTACCGGTACTTTTTTGGGAGGAAAGCTTTTTATTGGCAGAGAGGTTCAATATGGTGGAAGGCTTGGAGAGCTACCAGCAAATGGTCTTACAAAGAATCTTATGGATCACGGGATAAAAATGGAGAGATTTAAAACCGGAACACCCGCAAGAATAAGAAAGGACTCTATAGATTTTTCAAAAATGGATATTCAAGAGACTTCTTCAGAGCCTCTCGCATTTTCGTTTTTTTCAAAGAAAAAAATTTTATCTCCTGAGTATCCTTGTTGGCTGACACGCACCAATAATAATACGCATGACGTAATAAGAAAATATATATCATTTTCACCCCTATATGGTGATGTAAAGCTTGTACAGGGAAAAGGTCCAAGATACTGCCCTTCTATTGAAGATAAAGTTATGAAGTTTGATAAACAGTCCCATCAAATATTTGTTGAGCCAGAATCAAGGTTTTCTCAAGAGTATTATCTTAACGGATTAAGCACGAGTCTACCGATTGAGGCACAAATAGGTATTATACGATCTATAAATGGTCTTGAGAATGCAGTTATTGAAAGACCGGCTTACGCGGTAGAGTATGATTATGCTTGTCCAGATCAGTTGTTTCCTACACTTGAAAGTAAAAAAATAGAAAATCTCTATTTTGCAGGACAGATAAACGGAACAAGTGGATACGAAGAAGCTGCAGGTCAAGGATTGGTTGCAGGAATTAATGCGGCTGCCAAGCTTAAAGGGATGAAGCCTTTGATACTCAGAAGAGACGAGGCTTATATTGGAGTATTGATTGACGACATAATTAACAAAAGTGTAGATGAACCATACAGGTTACTTACATCACGATCAGAATTTCGGCTACTTTTGCGTCATGATAATGCACATTTGAGACTTGCAAAGTATGGATACGAGTATGGTCTAATATCACAGGATTTTTATAGAACTGTTCAGGAAATAGAAAAAGAGGTTAATGAAAATATTCAAAGAATATCAAGGATAAATGTTTATCCATCAGCTGTAAACGATATTCTTACATTATACTCTACTGAGCCGATTGAACATACTATGAAACTGGGAGATATACTTAAGCGTCCTCAAATTCCATATGAGGCTTTGAAACAGTTTGACAGTATACCGATTCAAAATGATGAAATTGCTGAGCAGACTGATATATACTTTAAATATGGTGGTTATCTGAAAAAAATGGAAGAAGAAGTAAAGAAGATGAAAAAAATGGAAGAGATAATTATTTCTGATAGTTTTGATTATGATCAGGTTCATAACCTTGCATTTGAGGCAAGAGAAAAATTAAAAAAAATAAAACCAGCAACCATTGCCCAGGCAATGAGAATCCCTGGAATCAATCCATCTGATATATTGAATCTTTCTGTTTACGTAAATAGAAAGTAACATAAAATTTTAATATAATCCCTTTTGTTGAGTAAAATATTAGCAAAAGGGATTATTTTTTTGCAGCATTAGTTTTATTCTTTATACTTAAAAATACTGAAAGAACTATAAAGACAATAATAACTATACTTATAGGCTTGAAGAAAGTACCTGTAATCAGTTCTCTTACTGAACCGCTTAAAGATAAAGCTCTACGGAAGTTAGAGTCCATCATCTCTCCTAGAACAATTCCTAAGACCATAGCCGCAGTAGAAAAACCAGTTTTCCGCATAAAAAATCCAATAACTCCAAAAACTGTCATTATAGATACCTCATAAAGACTCGAATTTACAGAATATGCTCCGACTATACATAGAATGGCTATTAAAGGAAGCATTATTTTTTTAGGTACCAGAACTACTTTTGATAATACTGGTATAAAAAGAAATCCCAAAATAATAATGAAAAAGGATCCTATCAATGTTGATAAAACAATGAGTTCAAATGCCTGAGGATTTTCTTTTATAAAAAGCGGTCCAGGTCTTAAGCCATGAACATAAAAAGCAGAAAGCATTACAGCTGTTACTGCATCACCAGGTATTCCTAGAGTAAGCATAGGTACAAGGGCTCCTCCTATGCAGGCATTATTGGCGCTTTCACTGGCAGCTATACCCTCAGGAGCACCTTGTCCAAAAGGTATTTTTGGTTTTTTTGTATACTTCTTTGCACTGTCATAAGCCAAAAGAGAAGCAACTGGAGCACCAGCTCCAGGAAGAATACCTATTATAGTTCCGATAGCGCTTGATATCAACGATATTTTCCAATATTTTAATATCTCCTTAATAGAAACTCTTTCATTGTTATTTAATAGGGAGATTTGAGAACTGGTTTGAGATGAGATCTGCTCTAGTACTTCGGAAAATCCAAACAAGCCAATCAGAACAGGAACAATAGGAATTCCCAGCTGAAGATTTAGCGAGCCGAATGTAAATCTTGGAACTCCCATAATAGAGTCAATTCCAACCATGCTGATCATAACTCCAATAAAAGCACTTATATGACCTTTTAGAATATTTTTTGAAGTGAGCGAACCTACTGTCGTAAGGCCGAAAAAAGCAAGAAGAAAGTAATCTATCGGCGAAAATGAGAGTGCAATTTTTGATAGTGGCTTGGCAATAAGCGAAAGAACAATTAAACCAAATACTGTGCCGATAAAAGAATATACAGTTGCAATCCAAAGAGCTTTTTTAGAGTTACCCTTGCAGCTCATTGGAAATCCATCAAATGATGTTGCCACAGATGCTGGTGTACCCGGTATATTGACAAGTATGGAACTTATTGCACCTGAGTATACGCCTACAACGTATACTCCTATCATTAGAGCAATGGCATCATAAAAAGGCCATGAATAAGTAACAGATAAAAGCAATGCGGTTGCCATTGTTACTGACAAACCCGGAAGTGCTCCTATAATAAGTCCTATTAAAGATCCTGAAAATAAAATAAGTATAAAACGCAAATTAAAAACTGATAAAAAATAATCCACGAAATCACCTTATGGGAGAGCTACATTAAGTATCTTTCCGAATATGAAAAATATAACTGCTGAAGATAAAAATGAGATGATAAGGTTTAAAAGTTTATTTTTTTGTCCTGAAAGCATTGACAGTATAAAAACATACAAAATTGTCGCATAAAAAAAGTGTATATATGGAACTAAAAAAATAAAAGCAAAGGTAAGTATAATAGTAACTAATAACTTCCACAATCCTTTTGAAAAATTATTATTTATTTGATCTCCTTTCTTTTTAAACAAAGAGAAAAACCAAAATAAAGACAAAATCAGAAGAAGAGTTGATACAATCATTGGAAAAAGGCCCGGAGAAAGACCTGCCGGACCATATTTTAGAAGCTCTGCTGAAAGAAATATAAGAAATGATGAGAAGATCAAAAAAAACATAGAAAGTATCAGTTCAAAATTCATTTTTCAAAACGCTTAATACCGTATTGATCAGGGCTATTTTGGGCAGCCCCAGCATCGTATAAAAGCCAAGCAACAATAGAAGTCCATCTTTGCCAGTATTCGGTTACATCTTGGTTTTTTAAATGATCCATTCTATTATAGTAGCTTAGATCAGTGAATTCAATCCATTTTGTATCAGTAAAAGCTGAAGCAAAGGCTTTTTGGATAGTTGCTTTAACTTCAGCAGGAGTTCCCTTTTTAATAAGAATGCAGTTTGGAAATGTAAGAGGCAGATAAGGTAAAAGTTCTGGTACGGTCTGAGTAATAGGTGGAACTTCTGGCATTGCAGCAATTTTTTCTTTGCTAAAAATAGCCAAGGCCTTCAAATCACCTGATTTAATATATTCTAGAACATTTGCAACATTTCCTACAGTAAATTCAACCTGTCCGGAAATAGTTGCAAGCATTGCCGGACTTCCTCCGCCAAAAGGAGTCATTGAAACATCAAGACCAGATTTTTTAAGAAGAAGACCCTGTATATGTCCGCTTGCACCAGGTCCTGAGTAAGACATACGAATTTTTCCTGGCTTGTTTTTTATATCTTTAATCAGATCATCCATGGTCATGTATTTTGAATTTTTGGGGACAACAATAACCTTTTCATCTTCAATAACCATAGAAATTGGGTCAAAATCCTCAAAACCAAGTTTACTAGAGCCTAAGACTCTGAACATACCGAGAGTCTCTGCTGAAAATAAAATATTATAGCCATCAGAAGGCTTGGCATAAAGCTGTTCTGTACCTATAGCTCCTGATGCACCAGGGATATTCATCACAACAACTGGTACACCGATATACTTTTCAAATATTGGAGCCAAAGCTCTTGCAACTCTGTCGGTTATTCCACCAACAGGCCATGGAACAATAAGATTAATGGATTTTTGAGGATATCCTGCAAACAGATACAGTGCAAATACAAAGATAAGTATCAAAAATACGGTCTTTTTAGTCATATTTTCGTTCAATCCTCCAATATAAGTTTTATACAAAGAAAAACAAGGGGATAACCCCTTGTCATAATTAGAATACTAATATTATTTGTGCATCAGAATATCAGAGAATTTAATGATAAGAACATCACTTAAGTCTGCCCCAAAATCTTTTGAATCAGAATAGCCAACCATATAAATATCTCCGTCCTCTGTTATGTCCAAAGAATAGACAACATCTCTTCCTTTACCGCCTATAGCTTTGTTATAGATCTCATTGCCATCTTTATCGTATACTAAAAGAACCGCATCAACATTATTGGTTTTGGGATTAGTAATGTAACCGCCTACGTACATATTTCCATTCTTACTTATCTTTATTGAATAACCATGGTCAGAGCCTTTCTGGCCAAATGTTTTCTCCCACAAAAGATCACCTTTCCAGGAAAACTTAACTACGTAAATGTCAGAAAAACCTGCACCATTAAGATCTCCAGTATAACCGACAACATAATATTCATCGTTAAATTCTTTTACTTCAAAAGCCCTGCCATAACTCTGACCTGTGAAAACCTTTGACCATATTTCATTTGCTTCGAAGTCAGTTTTCACTACATAAAGACTTGATATACCAGTATCATAATCAAACACAACTCCAGAAATGACAAATCCGTCAGATACTTTTTCTATACCTAAAGGCTTCACATCTTTAAAAGTATCCGCTCCTGAAAGCCATCTGTACCATATTACATTTCCTGCATCTTTGTCTATTTTTACCATGTAACCTTTGTAGTTAGAATTGTTTTTGTCGTAAGGATCCTGAGCATATCCAACAATAATATAACCATCCTCTACGTCCACTCCTGCGCTAGCTTTATCGTTCCCTAATTTGGGAATGTATGTCTCCCAGTAAACAGGGCTTACTTTTGCGAGATAGTAATCAAAGCCATCAGAAAAAGAGTTTGTTGCACCAACTAATACCATATCTTTCCTTGAATCTTCAAAAGCCCATAAAGCCCAATCTGAATATGCTCCTCCAAACTCACTTTTAGAAACAAGATTTCCAAATTTATCGAATTTCAACGCTATGGCATTCTCATTATTACCTGTCTCATTAGAAGAACCTATTGCATAAAATCCGTCATTTGTTGCTTTCACATAAAATATTTCCTGAATTCCAGGCATTTGATATACTCTGCCCCAATCCATTTGCGGAACTGCAAAAGAAACTAAGGCAACTAAAATAACAACAAAAGTTATAATCTTTAGTTTCACATTTATCCCTCCCATATGTATTAAAAATATCTTATTTTAAGCAATAGAATACTTTCTCATATATTATACCACAAATAATACAGTTTGATTATAAAATTCAAAAAATAAGTATATGTAAACTAAAAAAGACTGTATGTAAAACTTAATTATATTTTACCATACTTTTTTATTAAAACAAAAGGGCGGATAGCCGCCCTTTTGTTAATTATTACTAGCTGTTTCGTTATTGGAGTTTCCTGCTGTATCATCTGAGCCTGAAGAGGTTTGATCGCCTGGGTTTGACTGCTGACCCTGTTGATTTTGATATAAATGCTGGCCAACCTTCATGGACTCATTTTTTATATCATCAATCAAAATCTTTATTTTTCCTATGTTATCCTGAGAAAGAGCCTCTCTTAGTTCTTTGACTTTTGATTCAAGACTATTTTTTAAGTCAGAAGGAATCTTATCTCCGTTTTCGCTTAAAACCTTATCTATCTGATAAGCAAGCTCATCACCCTGGTTTTTGAGTTCAACTTCTTCTCTTCTTCGTTTATCCTGTTCTTCATATACTTTTGAATCGTTTATCATCTTTTGAATCTGATCAGGATCAAGTTTCTGTCTTCCTGTAACTACCATAGACTGGAGTTTCTGAGTACCTAAATCTTTTGCGGAAACATTAACCATTCCATTTGAATCGATATCGAAAGTAACTTCAATCTGTGGAACACCTCTTGGTGCAGGAGCAATACCTGTCAGTTTAAAGCTGCCAAGCAGAAAATTATCCTTTGCAATAGAACGTTCTCCCTGGAAGACTCCTACTTCAACTTCAGTCTGAAAATCGGCTGCTGTTGTAAAAATATTACTTTTTTTAAGCGGAATCTTACTGTTTCTTGGAATTATAACCTGCATTAGACCACCTTTTACTTCAATACCTAACGAAAGAGGAGTAACATCAACCAACACAATATCTTTATCAGTCTTTCCGGTCATAATTGCAGACTGAATGGCTGCGCCCACAGCAACTGCTTCATCGGGATTAACACTCTTGTTCGGCTCTTTTCCGAAATAATCCTTTATAAGTTTCTGAACCATAGGTACTCTGGTTGAACCTCCAACCAAAAGAATTTCGTCAATTTCATTAAACGAAAAACCTGAATCCTTTATGGCATTCTCAACAGGTCCCCTTGTGGATTCTACTAGATCTCTGACTAACTCTTCAAACTTACTTCTGGTTAGTTTCCTTTCCAGATGCATAGGTGTGCCATTTACAACTGTAATAAAAGGAAGATTTATTTCTGCTTCAAACTTTGTAGAAAGTTCAATTTTTGCAGTTTCAGCAGCATCTTTAAGTCTCTGGAAAGCCTGTTTGTCATTACGCAGGTCTATTTTGGTTTCATTTTTAAACTCATTTATAAGCCAGTCTATTACCCTTTGGTCAAAATCGTCTCCGCCAAGATGATTATTTCCGGAAGTAGCTTTTACTTCTACTATTCCGTCTCCTATTTCAAGAACCGAGACATCAAAAGTACCGCCTCCAAGGTCATACACAACAATCTTCCTGTCTCCGGAAGTTTTATCAAGACCAAATGCCACTGCTGAAGCAGTAGGTTCATTTATTATTCTCAGAACCTGAAGACCAGCAATTTCACCAGCCTCCTTTGTAGCCTGCCTTTGAGAATCATTAAAATAAGCCGGGCAGGTTATAACCGCTTTTTTTATTTTACCGTCAAGATAACTTTCGGCATCTTTAACCATTTTTTTCAGTATAAATGCACTTATTTCCTGTGGTGTATAGTTTTTTGAATCAATCTTTACCAGATGATCTGTACCCATATATCTTTTAATTGAACGGACTGTTTTTTCGGCGTTAAGTATTGCCTGTCTTTTCGCTGGTTCACCGACTATTATTTCACCGTCTTTTCCAAAAGATACTATTGAGGGAGTTATTCTTTTGCCTTCTGCGTTTGGTATTACTTCAACGTTGCCGTCTGGTTTCATCCAGGCTATTGCAGAAAAAGTTGTTCCAAGGTCTATACCTACTACATATTCCTTATCAGCCATATAAAGTACCTCCTTTATGCACATAAAAAATTTTAGAAATTTTCAGATTAAGATGTTTCTGAAGAAGCCATTTTTAATCTTCTGAATTTATTATACTTCAAAAATCATAAGATATCAAGTTGTTTTTTAAAAATATAAAAAAACTTATACCTATAATATATACTGGTATATAAGTATACTAAATATTTTATTTATAAAAATGTATATCACTCGTTACTATAGAGTGAGAAAAAAGAAAAAACTATTTTCTGCAACAATGTTAAAAAAGTAATTGTAATTAATATCGTAATTAAGGTATAATTAATATATATATAATTTTTTGGAGGATCTATTTTGTTTGTTGATTTTCACTCGCATAGTACTTTTTCTGATGGAACACTTACTCCTTGTGAACTTGTAAAGATGGCAAATGATAAAAAAATTCAGATGTTTTCTATTACCGACCATGATAATGTTGATGGTCAGCTGGAGGCTTTTTCAGCAGCAAAGTCCTTTGGAATCGATTATGTTGCTGGAGTAGAGATAAGTTGTGAATATCCAACGATGCTTGATATGCTTGGTTATGGCTATTCAGTGGGGAATAATTTTTTGGTTGAAACGTTGGAAGAACTTAAAAAATACCGTATCAACAGAAATACGTTGATGATTGAGAAACTTAATGGCTTAGGTATTGAGATTACGCTTGAAGAAGTTGCAGCTCAGGCGGGTGGTGATGTAATTGGAAGACCGCATTTTGCAAGGGTAATGCAGAATAAAGGGTATGTTAGTACCAAGGAAGAGGCTTTTGAGAAGTTTTTAGGCGATGATAGGCCAGGATATGTAAGAAAGAAGAGGTTAACTCCTCAAGCAGCCATAGAGCTTATATCAATTGCTGGTGGAGTTTCTGTTTTAGCTCATCCAAAATATCTCAATCTTGAAAAAACAAGATTTGAAAACTTGGTAAAACATTTGAAAGACTTTGGATTATGGGGAATAGAAGTTTTCTATTCGAAAAATACTTTTTCTGAGAATGTTTTTTTTGAGGAAATTGCCTTAAAATATGATCTTTTCATTACAGCAGGCAGTGATTATCATGGTGCTAACAGTATGGATGTATCTTTAGGCATGAAGGTTGATGCAGAAAAAATTGTGAAGACGATGCAATATTTTAGATAAAAACTTTTAGGGGGGCTCAATATGAAAAGTTCTGATTATCCGGTTATCGTTCTTGGACACAGAGGATATAGAAAGCTATATCCAGAAAATACGTTATTAGCTTTTAAAAAAGCGGTAGAGTTTGGTGCAGATGGTGTTGAGCTTGATGTCTGGAAGGCAAAGGACGGAAGTATAGTGGTGATACATGATCCTGACTGTGAAAGAGTATCGGGGCTCAGAGGTATTGTAAAGGAACTTTCATATAAAGAGATAAGAAAGCTTCGTCTTCCGATGAACCAGTATATTCCCACTCTGGATATGGTATATGCAGAACTTGGGGAAGATGTGTTTATAAATGTTGAGATAAAAGATTTTGAGGCTGTTGAAACTTCCCTTCAGATAGTAAGAAGCTTTAATGCCGTTGATAGAACTTTATTTTCATCTTTTATTCCAGAGGCACTTTACAGATTAAGAGAACTTCAGAGTGATGCTTATCTTGGACTTCTTGTAGATACCAAGGATCAGCTTTCGGATATATCAAAAGTAAATGAAAGAGTGGGTCTGTACTCTTTAAATGCTCCTTTGGACGGTATAAAGTTTTTCGGAGTGGAAGCTTTTAAGAATCTTATTGCAAAGGTGAAGGAAGAAGATATAAAAGTCGCTTTATGGCATTTTGATGAGGCCGAATGGGTAGAAAAGATAAAGGGATACTATGACTGCATAATAACAGACGATGTGCAGGCAATAGTAAATAAGCTTGAAGAAATTTACTGACCGGGGTGTTTTATGTATCCAAGGCTTAATATACAAAAAGAGAGTATTGCTAAAAATGCCTCTTATTTAGCTTCTTTTTGCAGTAGAAACGGTATTTCTATTGCTGGAGTAACCAAAGTTCTCTGCGGAAGCTTAGAGCTTGCAGAAATTTTTTTAAAAAACGGTGTTAAGATTATAGCTGATTCGAGAGTGAAAAATCTTGATAGAATAAAATCGTATTTTCCGCAGGCGTATACTATGCTTATAAGGATTCCAATGATATCAGAACTCAGACAGGCAGTATCTGTTTCCGATTGTATTCTTGTAAGTGATATTCATACGTTAACTGTTATATCAGAAGTTTCTCGTGAGAAAGGAAAAATTCCCGATATCGTTTATATGGTGGATATGGGAGATTTAAGGGAAGGAGTCTGGTTTGAACAGGCTGTACAAGAAATCAGAACAGCATGCAGTATCGGGAATGTAAATCTTTCAGGTATAGGTACTAACTTGGGATGTTTTGGCGGAGTTTTGCCGACGGTTGAAAATATGAGGAAGCTTGTTGAAATAAAAGAAAAAATCAATGTGAGTACTATTAGAGATATTTCGGGAGGGAGTACGGTTACTCTCAAAATGCTTGAAGATGGTGTGCTTCCGAAAGAAATAACCAATCTTCGTATAGGTGAAGCGATTGTATGCGGTACAGATGCAACTGGCGGAAGAAATGTTCCCAATACCCTTCAGGATACAGTATTACTGGAGGCTGAGATAATAGAGATCAAAGATAAACCCTCTGTACCTTACGGTGAAACGGGCTATGATGCATTTGGAAGAAAGCATGAGTTTATAGACTATGGAATTAGAAAAAAAGCCATACTAGCTATAGGTGAGCAGGATGTTAGTTCTTCAGGAATGACTCCTTTGGATAAAAACATTAAGGTTCTACATTCCAGCAGTGACCATACGATTATTGATATCACAGACTGTGAAGAGAACTATTGCATAGGCGATATTATTGATTTTAAGTTATCGTACGGAGCTCTTCTGCGTGCAAGCACAAGTCCTTATGTTGAAAAAATATTCAAATAGAAACTATCCCCTTTTATTCAAGGGGATAGTTTTTTAGTAGTCTTTCATACTCGTAATTTATGGAACTTAACACATAAAGTGCAGCAGTTTCAAATCTAAAAACAGTATTTCCCAAATTCACTACAGAAAAAAAGGTTTCATGGAAGAATTTTTTTTCATTTTGGGAAAAGCCTGTATCGGGGCCAAAAACTATATTCACTGAATTCAACTTCTTTTTAAGTTCTTCTTTTAAAGAGCTTGTTCCTTGGAAATCAAAAACAAGTGTATTTTTTAAAGGAATATCCTTTATGTTTATAAAAGAAAACTTAGGAAAATTACATAAAAAAGATTGTTTTGAGCTTTCTGCAATCAACTTCAGAAATTTTTTTTGATCATCGTACTTAAAAGTAGACTTTTCACCGTTAAAAACGAATATTGAACTTACTCTGTGTTCCACAGCTTTTTCAATAAGTATTTGCATCCTGTCCCATTTCGAAGCACCAATAAAAAGGTTTATTTCCGGAAGAAAGGAACAATGTATATTCTTTATCTTGAGTATTTTGAGATCGGCTGTTTTCTTGTTTATTTTTGTCACGATACACTCAAAAAGCTTACCTTTCCCATCAGTTACATTGATTACTTCATTTTCCCTTACCCGTACGGATCGCAGATGAGCACATTCTTCTTCGTTTAGGCAAGCATACTCTCCGTTGAATGAATCAAGCAAGAAAACATTAGGCATACTTTTATCCTATATACTCTTTTTTCATATATGGAATAAGTACATCTGGAACTTTGATTTTCCCATCAGAAGTCTGATAATTTTCAACTATTGCCACGAGAGTTCGTCCGATAGCAAGACCTGAACCGTTAAGAGTGTGAACGTACTTAAGTTTGTTATCTTTATCCCTGAACCTTATATTTCCCCTGCGTGCCTGAAAATCGCCGTCATTAGAACATGAGGATATTTCTTTATAAGAATTATAGCTTGGTAACCATACTTCAATATCGTAAGTTCTGCTAGCGCCAAATCCAAGATCTCCGCTACACAAACGTATTACTCTGTATGGAAGTTCAAGCAATTTTAAGACTTTTTCGGCATGTGACGTGAGGGTCTCGAGATCTTTAGCTGATCTTTCAGGAGTTGTATGCCATACAAGCTCAACTTTATCGAACTGATGCTGGCGTATTACTCCTCTTACATCTTTACCGTAGCTTCCTGCCTCACGTCTGTAACATGGAGAATAACCGCAGTACTTTGCTGGCAGATCCTTGAGTTCAAGTATCTCGTCCCTGTGCATGCCTACTAATGCCACTTCAGATGTAGGAATAAGAAAAAGGTCGTCACCTTTTGTGTTATAAAGGTCTTCCTCAAACTTTGGAAGCTGCCCAGTAGCTGTTATGGTTTCTCTTAAGACCATATGTGGAGGCATTACCTCGGTATAGCCATGTTCTGTTGAGTGAAGATCCATCATGAATGCTCCAAGTGATCTTTCTAGTCTAGCAAAATCGCCTTTCATAATTGTAAACCTAGATCCTGAAAGCTTGGAACCTCTGTCAAAATCAAGACCGTTCAATTCACTGCCAATTTCCCAGTGTGGTTTGGGCTCAAAATCAAATTTTCTTGGGATACCAATTCTTCTGATTTCTGGGTTGAATGTTTCATCCTTTCCAATGGGAGTATCCTCATCGTATACATTAGGAATATAAAGAAGTCTCTGCATGTACTGCTCATCAATCTGTTTCAACTGAGCTTCCAATTCTTCAGACTGCTGATTAAGAATTTTTCCGTTTTCAATATTCTGACGGAGTGCTTCTTCATCCCCCTGTGCTTTTAACCTTGCAACTGCTTTGGAGTTTGTATTTTTAAGAGATCGTATATCTTCAACTTTTTTGAGGATGTCCCTTCTTTTTTCATCAAGAGCAACTAGCTCATCAAGAATCAAGGTTGAAGAATTTCTGTTTATAAGGCAGTTTCGTATCTTTTCAATGTTAGTTCTTACAAACTTCATATCAAGCATAAATAAGTCCTCCTAAATATTATTTGGTTTCTTTTACTTCCAGTGTCAGGTTTATTCCTTCTGCTTTCATTTCATTTGTATCAGTTCTGAAAGTCGAGTTCTGTGTTTTAAGATCTATTTTTTTGACATCGTTTTTTATCCATACGTCTCCGGTAAGTACAAGAATCTTGGTAGTTTCATTGTAAGAAAAGTTTTTTGCTGAAATCACATAATCTTCTTTTAATATCTTGACTGAATCATTTGAGGAACCAGCATAATTCTTTTCTTTATTATTAAACTCAAGAACGTCACATGAGATGTAAAGATCTTTTTTATCAACTACAATCTTTACAGATACTTTTTTTGAAAGCTGTCCTCTTTCTGTGCTCAGATCAAATTTAAAAAATTCTGCTGATGCGTTTAAGGTTGATGTTTTTATGGTTGTTGCTGAGCATACCATATCTCGCCAATCATCGTCCAACTGGGTAATAGTTGCTACTTCAGTCATCATGGTAAGATCTGATTTTTTTATTACAACATTATCTTTTAAGACATGCTGCTTATCGCCCAAAGTTCCAAATCCGGAGTTGACCGAAATCTGGCTTTGAGAAAAAACAATACTAAAAGATAATAATAAAATAAAAAATAGAATAATTTTCTTCATAATTCAAGTTTTCCCTCCATATATTTTTGACACGTTTTCATTCCATCATAAAAGGCTACACTATCCAATGGATCTTCCAATGGACTTTCACAAGTTATTAGTTCAATATCTTTGCTTATGATCCTGAACAATTCTCTTGTACGTGCGTAAGAAATTTTTAAAAGTATCTCGGCAGCATTCATTGCTTTGAATACAGAGCCACCCGCTTCATAAGAAATTATCAGTCCGTCTGGAGAGAGATTATATGGTGAAAGACAGATATATGAAGAAGGAATTAAAAACATATCGGATAGTTCAGTATATCTATAATACGGTAGTATCGATAATTCAGATAAAAGAACCTGAGAAATCCTAATTTTTCTGTCAAGTAGGAAAAATTTTCCTGTTTTTATGTCAAAAACTTCAAAATCAACTCTATGCTTAAGCTTTTCTATAGTCAAAGTGCCAAAATGTGAGTCAAGATATTTAGAAAAAGTAGTCTGATTTTTAAGTTCAAGACCAGATGTACCAAGCTTCAAAAGAGTTATTGCCTGTTGATATCTGCTGGAGAAAAGATCTGAGTTGATAAGTGGTTTAATAGGATTATCTTTTTCCTCAATAAATTCTTTTAAATACTTATAAAAATTTTTTCCATGCATGCCATAAAAAAATCCTATAAGACTGGAAGCGCCACTTACAGTTAACTCTATATTATTATCCTGCATAAGGATATTACTAAGAGCTCCGCTATCCCATACTATACCCTCAAAAAGGCCTCCCATGAAAATTTTCATGTTATATCACGGCTGTATACTCTTTTAGCCTTCCTGTATATTTCAAAGTACTTATCAAAATCATACCATTCAACTTTATCATAAAAAGAATAAACTTCATTAGCTGTATCAAGTTCGTTTTTAGTAATTAAAGCTGTTTTAAGAGAATCTATATAATTCATATAATCCATTCCATCAGAGAATGTATCTTTAAGTATAACCGGATTTATGTCATTAGCAATTATGTACTCTCCACCCAATTTTTTAGCCAAAAAAACAGGTACTTCAGAAATTGCTCCTCCGTCTACTAGATCCATGCCTCCCAGTCTCATTGGGGGAAAAGCTCCCGGAACATTTGAAGATGCCATTATGGCATCAATAAGATACCCCTCTGTTATTTCAACTAAGCGTTCAGAATTTATATCAAAGGCTACTACTCCAAACTTGATCTTACAATCTGAAAACCTTTTTTTACCGTATATCTGTTTTAAAATATCATATACTAGATCATTCTGGGCTATTCCTCTTGAATAAAGAAGCCTTTTAAAGGAGTTTACTTTTGATGATAGAGCGTTGCTTAAATCAATAAACTTCAGGGAATTTTTTTTAATTATAGCCTCAAAATCTTTCAGGAACTCATTTTTTGAAGGATTTAAAGCATAAACGCCTCCGACAACTGATCCGGCACTACAGCCTGTGACAATGTCGAATTTTATGTTCCTTTTTCTCACAATCTCACTGATGAAAGCAATATGTGCAATTCCTTTTACTCCTCCGCTTCCAAGTGCAAGAGCGTTTATCATTGCTTCCTCCATTTTTTACAGAGAAGGACTCAGTAAAAAGTAGGTTATCAGAGCTCCTACCGCTACTCCAAGTACTCCCGAAATGGTTGAGGACCAAAAAATATCTTGATTAGGCTTTTGTAGTTCTGATATCTGCTTTTCCATCTCTGTGACTTTTAATGAAAGCTCGGAAGATGCCGTAACTTTCTGAACTGATAATTCAATATCTGCTACTTCTTTTTTTGATGCTTTTTCTGCATTTATTTCGTTGTATTTTGTACTAAGTGAAAAAACTGTTTTTTTGGTATCAGACATATCAGATTGCAATTTAATTAGTTCTGATGCAAGGTCAGAAGAGAGCTCACGTTTGATTTCTGTTTTCATATTGCTGAGATCAACTGTTTCGGCAATCTTAGTAGCCTCAGGAGATACAGTTTGATTTTTAAGCAGTATATAAGATTTTACTAAAAAATCATAATCTTCTTTTAATTTCTGTATTTCATTTTTATTAATTTCTGAAACAAGGGAGTTACTCTGTTTCAAAAGATCAGAATTATAAATGAGTTCCAATTTATTTTGATTTTCATAAACAAGAGAAGAAAGATCCTCTAACTTTTTTTCACTTTCTCCGACTCTTTTAGCTATAGAGGCAACATTTCCAATAGTATTCAAGGTATCTTTATCAAGTTTTATAAGCGATGAAAGCGAGTTTATCTGAGATTCAACGGAATCTGTTCTCAAGGAAAGCTTCTGCATACTTTCATTTTGTAAACTCTGTGTTTTTTCTGAAATATTGAACTTTTCATCATACTCATTGGCTTTAATAGTGTATATATATAGCTGAGAGAACTTATCAGAGTACATGTTAAGATATTCCTGCATAAGTCGTACTTCCTGTTGCAGGTTGACAAAATCATTTTTAAGGACATAATCAGTTATACTTGCAGGTATAGATATGTCTGATGTAGCTTTTATATTTTCAAGCATCTGACGAAGTTCTCCAACAAAAGAATTAACATCGGAATTTTTGCTTTCCAACTCAGAAAGTTTTTTTGTAAAATACTCGTTTCTGCCATCATATGTGTCTATAAATGCATTTATGTACTCGACTCTGTTATTAAGGTTATCATAAAGAGTTTTGGTATCCTTAATGTCGTTAGCAAGAGATTGAGTGTCTTTTTTAATTATAAGCAGTTCCTTATCATTTTGTACAGTACTTTGAAACGCCGGAACTGTTTCTTTTGATTCCAGATAGACAAGTCGTGAGATAATATCGTTAAAACGTTTTTCATATTGATTCTGTCCGGAGTACTCAAGAGCAGCTATACGATCTCTCAAAGTGCTCAAAGTTGCTTCTGCCGTCTGATTGTAAAATCCTATGTGACTGTTGACAATATTTCTTAAAGCTACTTTCATTCCTTCCATCTCACTGTCAAGCCTTTGTTTGGCATAATCGTTAAGTTGCTGACGATTTTTTTCTTCATATTGAGCAAAAAGAAAACTTATAGAATCAGTTGTTTTGTCAAGCTTTTCTTCTATTCTTAATAGTTCTGATTGAAAGAGATCGACCTTTTTATTTGACTGTTCTGAAAAAGACATAAGAGTTTTAAGGTAGGAATCGGCTGTTTTTTTCGCTGTGTCATTTGCAATAGCCACGGCATTGTCCGAAATTACTTTAAATATTGCACTATCCGTATCAAGCGGTCCATCTATGTTCATAAATTTTTCTAGTGCCTCTATTCTTGATTTCTGCTGTGCTATGTCACTGTTTAATCCGGAAATTTTTGAATCGATTCTTTTCTCCATAGAAATTATTTTACTATCATAGTTGTAAAGAGTTGTCTCTATATTGTTTATACGGTTTTCGAGACTTTCAGTATCAATCTGGGATATTCTTTTTTCAAAATCATCGAAGCTGCTAGAGTATTTTTTATCAAGGTAATCTATGAGATTTGCTCCGAAAAAGGCAATATCAAATCTCATGACGTTTGACGAACCATTGAATCTGCCCTGGCTGTCCAGTTCAAGAAGACCATCAGTTACCATACGCACAACTTGTGAATAGTATGGAGAAGAAGGTTTAAGGTCGCGTATCTCTAATGAAAATGTCAGAATAGAGACAAAAACAAAAATAATTACAAGGAAAAATTTTCTCATCTTTATACCTCCGTTTACTTTAAAACAGCAAGATCGTCAATGAAAAGGGACTGAGCAGCGTCAATATATATTACAAACTTTATACCTTTGGTTTCTATTACATGAGGTCCTTTTGAAACGTATACTATAAACTGTGACGGTGGATAAATTACTCCGTCAATTTTATACTCTCCTGAAGAATAAGGCCTTATGGGAATTTTATCTTCAAATATAAAGTTAAGATTTTTAACTTCCTGGTCAGCTATATCTATTTTTTCAGTTTTTTCGATATTCTGATATTTTACTGTCACAGTATGCCGTCCTGTAGACAAAGGATAGCCAAAAACGCCAAAGTATCCAATAAGTTGGTTGTCAATATATATAAGAGTACCGTCGACATTGTTTATTATATTTACAAAACCATATCCAGGTGAATCGATTATAAGAACGTTAGTTTTTCCAGACTCTGCAGAAATATTGTATTTTTTTGTAAGACTTTCAAACTGAAAAGTCTGTGTTTTAGAGATAATATTTGCAATAAATTGTGCAGGTACGGTACTTATCTCATTTTGATAAGAGATACTCTTTTTTTCTGAAGAGTAAAGATTCATAACCGTTATTTTGTTTATATCAATGATCTTCGGAGCTTTCTGGTCAAGCTTTATACCAAGCAGATCCGAAGTATTTTTGCTGTATATCTGAAGAAAATGTTCCTTTTTATCGGCAACTATAAAAGAAATGCCTGAACCAAGGTTTATTCCGTCAAGAAACACTTCAGCATTTTCTGCGTTAAGAAGTTTGAAAGTCCTTATATCTTCTTCCAAACTTACAGTATAACTTATCTGAGGAGTGGCCTCACTTATATTTGCAGAAAGCTTCTTAGGAGTATAAAGAGCTTTTGATACCGTAAATAGATGATTTCCCATAGGAATCTGTGCGGTAAACGGAGTTATTCCAAGATACTCATTATTCAATGTAACTAAAGCTCCTGAAGGCTCTGAAGAAAAAAGCACAGCGCAAGCTTTGGTCATTGTAAATATATAATCGTTTGTTTTAGAGTCAGTTTTAAAACTGAAATCCATATATCCAGGTGCTTTTAGTATAATATCCTTTCCCTCCAGCAAAGTTAAAGCCGTCGCATAAGGAGTAGTGCCCAGATTTTTTGAGCCTACAAAAATGCTTGCATCAGAAGGTATGGAAGATATATATGCAAAGTCAGTTCTTTTAAGTGTAACAGACAGCTTGTTTTCATAAAAAGGTTTTAAGTCAATTGTAACTGTTTGGGAAAGATACCCTGCTTGCTCTATCTTCAATTCTCTTATTGTAGAGGGCAGGTAAGTTTGGGTATCGTTAATAACTTTCTGGCGTATATTATTATTGTTGAACATATAATTTATATAGAAACTGTCACTATTCGTTTTAATGTTGAGAATACTTAGCGGGACCTGTAAAGCTGAAATCTCTAACTTTGAACCTTTGGTACCGGAAATATCCAATGAATAATCTGAATATCCAGGTTTTTTAACTTCCAGCTTATGGGTTGTATCTGACAGATCTATGTTGTATACGGACTTTTCAATGATTTTTTTAAAAATTCCGTCTATAAATACTGAACTTCCTTCTAAACCAGAAAGAGTAAGCGTAAATGAAAAAGATAATATGTATGCCAAAAGAATAAAAACCGTTAAAAAGAGTCTTTTACCGATATTCCCCACTCTTAACCACCTCTTTGATTGTTTTTTGTAGCTCACTTAATTTTTCTATAAGTTCTTTTTCATTTCCCAACCTATCGATAACTGATTGCATAACTTCTACTCTTTTTTTGATTACTTTGGTAATAAGTTCTCTTCCAGAATCGGTAAGTTTGATCCTATATACTCTTTTGTCTTCCTCTGACTGCTCCCTGTCCAAAAAATAAAGTATTTCCAGTCTTTTTATTAGACCAGTTGTAGTGCTTTTGGTTACTCCGAGATTTTTACTTATTTCGCTTAACTTTTTCTCTCCGTCGAAGTATAATAGTTGTAATACATCAAATTGAGCAGGAGAAATGTCGTAATCTTTCAGAACTTTCCTTCCAGCTGCCCTGATGTGGAAACAGATCGACCTTAAAATGCTTTCCATATTTTCTGCGTTCTTGTACATTTTGATACCTCCCCGAGTTTTAAAATTATTATTATCACAAATTACAAGAATTTGTAGTAAAATAATTACAATATACAGCTATTCTATCATAAAATTCTGGAGGAACAAAGAAATGAGTAAAAATATAACCATTACAGCTATGCTTTCTGTGCTAACTATAATACTTTTTTCATGTCAGATGTTTATTCCTGTGGTAGGAATCTTCGTTGCATATTTTTCTATTATTCCACTTATGTTCATATATGAAATGACTAATGCTAAATATTTTTTTATGTCGCTTATTACATGCATATCTATGGTTATGATTCTGAATGATCCTTTTGGATGGATTTTCTTTGATCTGCTTCTGGTTCCGCCCGCAATTACAACTGTAACAAAAAACAAAATTCTTAAGTTGATAATGATTGTTCCTATAGAGATAGGTTTTCTTCTTTTATTTAAGATACTTGTAGTAAATGGTTCAAAAATTGATATGATTTTATCAAATATATGGTATATACTTGGTATACTGTTTTATTTCGCAGGAACTTTCTTTTATCGTAAAGCTTTTTTGATATCAAAGATGCTACTGAAAAAAATAAACTACTAATTTAACCAATTGACGTAAGTTATGATAGAATATAAATTATATATTTATTTAGGAGGAACAGTGATGAGTATACTAAAGACTATCCAGAAGATTATAGAAAAAGTTCTTGCTGATATGGGAATTTCACAGAGTCTGGATTTTAAAGTTGAAGTGCCTCCACAGGATGATTTAGGAGATTTTTCAACTAACGCAGCATTTTTGTGCTCAAAAATATTGAGAAAATCTCCAAAGGTAGTTGCAGATGAGATATCTGAAAAGCTTAGACAGCTTGACACATTTGTGAGGGTTGACAATATAAACGGTTTTATAAATATGTTTTTGGATCATAGTGTATACCAGATGGCATGTGCTGGTATAATAAGTAATCCCAGGAATATCGGTAAAAGCAATATTGGAAATGGTGAAAACATTCAATTTGAATTTGTAAGTCCTAATCCAACCGGACCACTTACAATTGCCCATGGAAGACAGGCCGTTATAGGAGATGTTCTATGTAACATATTTGATGAAAGCGGCTACAATGTACAGAGAGAACTCTATATAAATGATGCAGGACAACAGATAGAGTACCTTTCTAAATCAGTTTGGATAAGGTATAATGAACTTTTTGGCATTAAGCATGAGCTTCCTGAGGATGGCTATCATGGCGAATATATTATTGATGTTGCAAAGGAATTTAAGAACGAATATGGAGATAAGTATAAAGATATATGGAATGAGGAAGTAAATGATTTTTTCAAGGAATACTCACTTAAAAAAATGCTTTCTATGATAAAACAAACTCTAAAAAGACTTGGAGTGAATTTTGATGTCTACTTCAGCGAAAAGCTTCTCATAAAGGAAAAAATAGTAAGCAGAATATTGGATACTTTGGAAAAATCTGATAGCACTTATGCGAAAGACGATGCGGTATGGTTTAAAGTATCAAAGTATATTGATGAAAACGATAAAGTTCTCATAAGATCGACTGATAATCGTGCGACCTACTTTTGTGATGATATAGCTTATCATTACTATAAGTATCATAGAGGTTTCACTAAGGTATACGATATCTGGGGAGCAGATCACCAAGGTCATATTCCTCGCATGAAAGCTTCAATGAAGGCTTTGGGAATACCAGATGATTTTTTCAACGTTATCTTGCATCAGTTTGTTACACTAAAAAAAGGCGATGAGGTTGTCAGAATGTCAAAAAGAGCCGGTAATTTTGTTACTTTGGATGACCTTATAGAAGAAGTAGGAACTGATGCCACAAGATATTTTTTTGCTATGATTGATCCAGATACTCCTATGAATTTTGACCTTGAGCTAGCTGTTAAAAAATCTTCAGATAACCCAGTTTTTTATGTGCAGTATGCTCATGCAAGGATAAGCAGTATCCTTAAACAGGCAGAAGAACGTAAAATCGATTTTAAGATGTTCGAAGGATTAAGTGAGGTAAAAGAGAAAGAAGAGCTTTTATTGATAAAAGAACTTTCTCTCTTTTCAAATGTGGTTGCAGAAGCAGCAAAGAACAGAAAAACAAACTTTATTACAACATATCTTGAAAAAGTATCCAGTAGATTTCATACTTTTTATACTAAGCATTCTATTTTAAATACAGATAATTCACAGTTGATACAGGCTAGACTCAACATCTGCCTTGCAACCAAAATAATACTTGAGAGGGGACTGGCTTTGCTTGGAGTCAGTGCTCCCGATAAAATGTAAGGGGGGTCATCCATGTACGAAATACAGAGAAATCCTACTGAAAAACTTATCATTCAGAAAAACGAGTTCAAAGGAAAAGAGTATATTGACATCCGGATTTTTTATGAAGATGAAGGTGAGTACAAGCCAACAAAAAAAGGAGTCACATTTAATCCGGATCAGATTGATGAAGTTATAAAAGCCCTTGAAAGTATAAAAGAAGAATCACAGAAATAAAGTATCTTTAGAAAATTGCTTCAATACAAATAAGAAGATATTTAATATTTTTATAAGTCATAAGTTCAGAGCCAAATACATTGGTTCTGTTCTTGTGTAATATTGTCAAATTTTTTTTAAGTTATAAAGAGTTGACGTAATAGTGGCAAAGTTTAAATTTAGGAGATACCAATGCTGGATAACAAAGGTTTTGATTTATGGGCTAATGGATATGACAAAGAAGTAGGCATTTCTGATGAAGAAAACAGATACCCTTTTGCCGGATATAAGAGTGTTCTGTCAAAGATTTATCATAAAGTACTAGAAAAGAATAAGCCAAGTGTTCTTGATATCGGTTTTGGAACAGGTACACTTACTGCTAAACTTTATGAGCAGGGATGTAAAATATATGGGCAGGATTTCTCTGTAAAGATGCTTGAGATTGCCAGCAAAAAGATGGCGAAGGCTAAGTTTTATCAGGGGGATTTCTCTCTTGGTCTGGTAAAACCGCTGAGAAAGTACACATATGATTTTATAATCGCAACCTACTCACTTCATCATCTTGCTGATAAAGAAAAAATAGTTTTTCTTCGGGAATTGAAAGAATTACTGAACGGAGACGGAGTGATTCTTGTCGGCGATATAGCATTTGAAAATAGGATTGAATTGGAAAATTGCTGTAATGAAGCAGGCTCAGAATGGGATGATGATGAAGTATACTTTGTAGTGGATGAATTGAAGAAAGAGCTGCCAGAATTGATCTTTGAAAAGGCTTCATACTGCGCTGGAGTTTTATACTTTGGGCAAAATACTCTTTTTTAAATAAGTTGTACTTAAAAAAACAATAATTCTGATTTTTTACATTTCATAAACGTATACAGCTTTAAAAATAAAATGCCCTATAGGGCATTTTAAAATTTTAGGGTACTAAGTATGAGAGAAATACTCTGTGCATTTTAGGTTCGATCTTATACTAAATATGTTGAATTTGGAATAAAATGAGTTAAAGTGCATTTTCTGAAGAAAAATTTTTAAGATTTTCAGCATTTTCTATTTCGTCAAACTTTTTAATTTCTTCAGCATTTTTAAGATAGAAACTCATTGCCTGATTAAGAACACTAGTTATTGTAGTATGATTTCTGGCTGCAAACTCCCGTATCTGCTCATAAAGATTTGCATCTAGATAGAGATTTACCTGCTTGACGTCTCGCATATTCTGTCAATCCTCCTTCATCATATAATATACTTTTGATCTATGATAAGACTTACGTGAATATAAATTAATTCTATCTTATGTATCTTAATAAAATGTAAATTTTAAGTAAACATAAGTTTGACAAAAAACAACCTTAGGAATAGCAAAGTATCTATAAACTTTTTATATGCGAACGTTTCTGATATAATTTTAGTGCAGATGAAGAAAAATGAAAGAAATGGAGGAAGAAAAATGAAAAAGGTATATTTATGTATGTTATTGGTTTTTTTGGTTGTAAGTGGTTTTTCTGATTATATTGCAATCGGTGAAGACGGAAAGATCGTTCAGATAACACAAGAGAATCAGTCTATACCTTTAGGCTTAAAAGTGGTTGATAAAGAGTTTAACCGGAAGTTCTTGGATCTTTTGAAAGGAGCTGAAACGGAAGTTTTATATGATGCTCCTATACAGATAGTTTCATATCAGTTTGAAAGAATTATGGTGGATTCTTCCATAAAAAAGAGATTTTCATTAAGCATAAAGAATACTTCGTATAAAGCTGTGACTTCATTTTCGGTAAAAATTTTGGCTTACGATATATATAATTATGAACTTCCGATAGATTATAAGCAAGATAGTACTGTTACGGTTGAAAGAATTATTCTGAATCCTGGAGATATATACGATAACCTTAATACAATGAGTTTTTATTTTCATGATTCAATATATGCGGTAGCTCCCTTTGTTATTAGTGTCGTATATGCCGATGGAAGTACTTGGCAGGGCGGTATAAGGTAGTTCAAGGAAAGACGGTTAACCGTCTTTCCTTGAACTAAATAGCAGTTTTAGGAGAATAAAGGTAATGATTGTAGAAAATGCCCCCATAAAAATAAACGATATTTTTAAGGAAAATTTATCGCCTATAACTCCGAAGGCAGGAAAAAGAACCATCATATAGAGACTGAAAACCATTGAGCAAAAAGAAAGTATGGTAGCTCTATTTTCCGAGGGAATTCTTTTATTGATGTAGTTGCTGGAAACAACATAAAGAACTCCATCTGCGATATTTGTAAGGATAAAAAAAACATAAGGTACTGTTGAAAAAGCTATTGCCCATATGCTGAAACAACTCATTATACTTAGTACGGCAAAAAGTTTTTTTTCATCAAAGATTTTTTCAAGTTTGTGAGCAAAAAAAGCACTTGTTGCACTTGCAATAGATGATAATGCCATAAAAAAACCTATACTTAAAGGATCATAGCCGATAGAAAGAAAGTAGTTCTGCAGATAAAAAAATAAAGTGGTTGTAAACATTAAAAATGCTTCAACGAAAATGATTACAAATAAAAGTTTTTTATCTTTTTTTACTATACGGAAACTTTCAAAGGCTTGTTTAAAAACATCTTTAATATTTTTGCTTCCAGAATCACTTTTGATTAAAGGTTCCTTAAAACTTAGTGATTGAAGGATAGAGATGACTCCTATCATTATAGCGCCGGTATATGCATAGATGTAATTAAAATTTGAAAGATATCCGCCCAAAATATATGCACCAAACATCGCTCCTTGGGTAATAACTTCATTGTACCCTGATATCTTAGTAAAATACTTTTCATTTCCATTTTCTTTAAGGGAATCGTAAACAAGTGCTTCACCTGCTCCTGATTCCATAGTATAAGAAAGAGCACATATTCCCATTGCACATGCATACATAAAAAAACTGTCGGAAAAAAGTATTATTAAAAAGTATAGTACTGAGAATACTCTGCTTAGAGTCCGGCTGACTTTCCTTCCAAAAATATCTGCAATTGCCCCTGTCGGCACTTCCATCGCAAAAGAAGTGATATGAAATATACTCTCAAGCATGCCAAGTTCTATAAGAGTCATTCCTTTTGATGCAAGATAAATCATCCATATGCTGCTTGTAAGATTAAAGTTGTACAAAAATGTGAATAAATAATTTCTCTGAATATTTTTTTTTAACTCTGCCGCATAGTTCATTTTTTTCAACTCCTTATTTTTTTTAACTTCCGTCGAAAAAATGAACTTTTGACCCAAAATATCTAAGCGAAAAAATTGTTTTCATACGTGTACCTCCTGTTTTTTGGGTATAGTCCCCCAAGGTAAGTATATTATACCATTGTACACATAAGGAGTGATAGATATATATAAGGTATTTATTGTTGAAGATAATTTAAAGGCTCTTAAGGAGCTTGAGATTCTTTTGAAACGTTATGGGTTCGAGATTGTCTGTGCAAAGGATTTTTCGGACATTCCACTGCAGATTCAGAATGTAAAACCTCATCTTATTCTTTTAGATATAAATCTTCCGCAATATGACGGATTTTTTATATGCCAGAACATACGTGCAGTTTCAAAAGTTCCCATAATTATTGTGACCGCAAGGGACAGCGATGTTGATACTATAATGGGGATACGACTTGGAGCGGACGACTACATAAAAAAGCCATATTCACCGGAAATACTTGTTGTTAAGGTTCAGGCAGTTCTCAGAAGAGTCTATGAAATGGCATCTGCTGATGAGTCATGTATGAAGTACAAGGGTCTTTTTTTTGATCTGAAGGATTACTCTTTGAAGTATGAGGATAAAACCGTAGAACTTACAAAAAATGAAGTTAAAATACTGTTTTTACTCATGAATAAAGCCGGAAGCATAGTTACTAGAGATGAACTTATATATGAGCTTTGGAACAACGATGAGTTTATAGATGATAATACTCTTACAGTAAATATTACCAGATTAAGGAAAAAATTTGAAAGCTTGGATTCGTGTGTCATAATAGAGACCAAGAAAGGAGTCGGATATATATTAAAATGAAGTTCAGAGAGTATATAAAGGAGTATGAACTATTTATTTTTTTTGAACTGCTCGGATTAATAATAATTGATATCTATCTATTTCTTATAAATACATTTTTTCAGCTTATTATCATAATAGATATTATTTATCTTTTATCGCCTCTTCTTTTTATGATATATAACTTTCATAAAAAGAAAGAGTATTATTCTACGATCTACCGTACCATGGATAATCTTGAGAAAAAGTACTTTATCAGTGAGTTTATGGCACAAGAGTCCTTTATCAGTCTTGAAAATGAAATAATGAAAGATATTCTTAACACGATGTTCCTTTCAATGTACGAAGATATAAAAAATTCCAAAGAAAAACAATTAGACTATCAGGAATTTCTTGAAATATGGATACATGAAGTAAAAAATCCTTTACTTACACTTAAACTTATTGTTGCAAACAATAAAACCAAAGTAAACAAAAGTATCCTGGAAGAGTTGGAAAAGATTGAAAATCTTTTGGAACAGATCCTTTACTATTCACGATACGAAAACCTTGAAAATGACTATGTAATAAAAGAGACTCTCATAGAAGATTTTGTCAAAAATGCCATAAAAAAACATTCCAGACAGATAATAGAAAATAATATAAAAATACAACTCTCAAATCTCGATAATATAGTTAAAACTGATTCAAAATGGATGGAGTTCGTATGTAGCCAGATTATTTCAAACAGTATAAAATATGTCAAGGATAATCCGGAGGTAAAGATATTCGCTTTTGAAGATAATAACTCTGTTGCACTTGTTTTTGAAGATAACGGTATAGGAATCAAATCTAAGGATCTCAGCCGGTTGTTCTCAAAAAACTTTACCGGTTATAACGGAAGACTGGAAAAGGGTTCTACCGGATTTGGATTATATATCATAAACAGAATAGTACATAAGCTTGGCCATGAAATCACAGTCGATTCTCAGGAAGGCAGTTATACAAAAATAGAAGTGAAATTTTCTAAAGCAGTTCACAAATGGTGACTGCTTTTTTATTATAAAATCTAAGGAATTTATCTTACAAAACAGTAAGAAAGGTGAAAGATTGGAAAATTAACTTTTCCAATGTAACATACTAAAATATTTCTAGGAGGTGGATGAATATGAAAAACATTCTTAAAATAGAAAAGCTAGAAAAGATTTATGGGTTGAGGGGGAACGTCTACAAAGCTCTTGATGGAGTAAACTTTGATGTATATGAAGGAGAGTTTCTTGGGATAATGGGACCCAGCGGAGCTGGCAAATCTACTCTTCTGAATATCATATCGACTATTGATAAACCCACAAGCGGTAGCGTAGTAATTAACGGACAAAATATTGTCAATATGAAAAAGAATGAACTCTCTAAATTCAGAAGAGATAAGTTAGGATTTGTCTTTCAAGAGTACAATCTTCTGGATACACTTACTGTAAAAGAAAATATTGCGTTACCTCTTTCATTAGCCAATGTCTCTTACAGAGAAATAAACCGCAGGGTTAAAGAGGTATCTAATAATCTTGAAATTGTAGACATACTTGATAAGTTTCCTTATGAGATTTCCGGAGGTCAAAGGCAGAGAGCGGCTGCAGCTAGGGCAATTATTGCAGACCCTGCACTTATTCTTGCTGATGAGCCTACAGGTGCTCTTGACTCCCGTTCATCAGAAACTCTTTTAAGCACACTCAAAAACATAAACGAAAACATGAACGTTACTGTGCTTATGGTAACTCATGACCCATTTGCTGCAAGTTACTGCAAAAGAATTCTTTTTATCAAAGATGGAAGAATATTCAATGAAATAGTAAAAGGCGAAGATGAAAGAAAAAAATTTTTTACAAGAATTCTTGATGTACTGGCAGTTCTGGAAGGAGACATAGGAAATGTTATTTAAGCTTATAAAAAGAAATATAAGAAGAAGTTTCAGAGATTATGTAATATATTTTGGCACTCTGATACTATCAATTGCAATTTTTTATGTGTTCAACTCTCTTGATAGTCAGCCCGCATGGTCGGGAGATGAGTATCCTCAGGCTAAAATTGTTATTTCATCTTTAATGGGAGGTCTTTCGTTTATAATATCTTTTATTGTTGGATTTCTTATTCTTTATGCCAACAACTACATTATAAAAAGAAGAAAAAAAGAGATAGGTCTGTATATGCTTTTAGGAATGAGCCAAAAAAAAGTTTCATTCATGTTGCTTTCAGAGACAATTATAATTGGATTTCTTTCATACGTAGTTGGTATAATTATAGGCATATTTGTTTCACAGATTTTTTCGCTAATAACGATGAAATTTTTTGATATAGCAATAAATAAAATTGAATTTGTGCTTTCATATCCTGCAGTAATAAAAACTCTGATCTTTTATGGTATTACATTTTCTCTTGTAGCTGTTTTTGGATCATTTGGAGTATCAAGATTTAAACTCATAGATCTACTTATGGGAGAAAGAAAAAACGAAGAGTTTAAGATACGCAAGAAGGCAGTGGTTGCAATTATTTTTGTTTTGTCGTGCATAGATCTTTTTCTTACATATTATTTTGCCGACTATGTCGCAAGCAGGCTTTTGGTAAGTCCTCAGTCAATATTTGCAATAATATTTGGTGGATCACTCGGAACATACGGACTTTTTTATTCCGGTTTTTCAATGATATTTGGAGTAATAAAAAGTATGATAAAGTTTTATTTTTCAAAAATAAATGCTTTTCTTTCAAGACAACTTTTGAACAGGTTTAATACGGATATGGGAATGCTTGCAACGCTGACGGTTCTTTTTACATTAACGCTAAGTGTTTTTATATCGGGACTAGGATTGAAAAATTATATAGAAAGCAGTGTAGAGAGCAATTCTCCATTTTCATTCAATATCACTGTATATGAAAATGCTGAAAAAATAAAGCAGGAGTTTGATGAAGCTGCTTACAGACTAGGCAAAGACTATCTTAAAGATTCATTAATGGTTAGATCATTCAGGAGTGATATAAGGATTAAAAGTATAAGCCCGGACAAAGAGTACTTTGGAAATAGCGAACTTTTACGTAACTATTTAAATGATAATTTTTATATTATGCTTCAGAGTGATTTTAACAAGCTTATTAAAGCGAAGAATATAGGAGAAGAAGAGCTTACAGGCAACGAAGCACTATTATATGTACCTGATGGTAGCAAGGATTTTAAAGAGTATCTTGAAAATGAATTATCTTTTAACAGAAAACTTTTTCTTGGAGATAGTCAGATTGAGATCAAAAAAATATTTCCGCAACATAAAATAGGTAATTTTATGGTCTTTGGAAGCTGTGCACTGATTATACCGGACAAATTTGATTATATTACCCAGGGATATAAAACTATATGGAATATTGATTTTAATTTTAAGACTGGCTATCCTTCCGAAATAGATAAAGAGTTTCAAAAAATATCAGATCAGTATGAGTTAAGGATGAATACTCTCAAAGAAGCAAAAGCTAACGCTTCAATGTCAAGAGTTCTTGTGATATTTGTAATTCTTTATTTAGGCATAACTCTGCTTATCGCAAGTGCTGCTGTTATGGCACTTAAAGAACTAACCGGAGCTATAGACAGCAAAAAAAACTATCAGATGCTTTCCAAACTAGGAGCAGACGACAGGCTTATAAAAGGAACCATAAAGAAACATATGAGATTTTATTTTTTTATTCCGCTTCTTGTGGCATTCTTTCATAATATTTTTGCAGTAAACTTTATTACTAAGTTTCTAAATGCTTTTAATGCTCAGAACACTTTTTTGATTACTCTTATTGCTATGGGAGTCTTTCTGGGGGTGTACCTGATTTATTACTACATAACTAGCAGGATGGCCATACGTATAATAGTTAAAGAGGAATAAAATGTCAAAATATTTTTCTAAAAAAATACGGTGCTGAAAAGCACCGTATTAAGCTTACTGATTAAGTTTTTTCTGAATCTCAAGAACTATAGCCTGCGAAGTAGCAAGATTTGTTGCAAGAGGAATATTGTGAACATCACATACACGGAGCAGTGCCGAGACATCGGGCTCATGGGGTTGGGCAGTAAGCGGATCACGTAAAAAAATAACAAAATCAATTTCACCCGAAACAATCATAGCTCCTATCTGTAGATCTCCACCGTAAGGACCTGACTCAAAAGTTCTTATCGTCTCAAGACCTATTTTTTCTTTAAGAATTGATCCGGTGGTTTTAGTGCAGAAAAGTTCACATTTACAAAATACATCCTTCCATTCACGTACAAACATAGCCAAATCAATTTTCTTTTTGTCATGGGCAATAAGAGCGACTTTTATCATTGAATATCACCTATATTTCTGTGTTTGAAAGAGCCGCAACAAGTTTTACTGTATTTTTAACATCATCCATGCTGACCATTTCGTTGGGAGAATGGACATATCTTGTTGTTATTGAGATTGTACCTGAAGGAATACCGGACTTAGTACGTTGATAACTGGCAGCATTCGTTCCTCCAAAAAGAAGAACTTCAAACTGGAAAGGAATCATGTTTGCCTGAGCGGCCTGCTTAAGTTTATTTACTACACTAATATCACTTACACTGGCAGCATCTTTGATCTTTATGCAAGGTCCCTTTCCTAGTTCCATACTTATACGCTTAAGTGCTTTTGGAGTATCTCCTGCAGCAGTAACGTCTACAGCAACAGCCATATCAATATCATAATTGAAACCGGCAACGCTCGAACCTACTAATCCAACCTCTTCCTGTACCGTAAATGCATAAATAATGTTATTCAGACTATCTTTCATGTTTCTGATGCTTTCTATAAGTACGGCACATGCAACCCTGTCATCCATGGCTTTGGAGACAATCCTATCTCCAAGGTCTGCAAAGCAAGCCGTATATGTACCAAACGTTCCTATAGGAGCAAACTCCTCAGCTTGTGTTCTACAGGAAAAGCCCAGATCAAGAAAAAGATTTTCAAATGAAAGATTTTTTGAGTTGTTTTTAAGATCTTCCATAGTTTCACCTTCAACTCCAAGCACTCCAGTTCTGTTTTTAAACTGTACTCTGCATCCGATAAGAGTTTGAGGATCAACACCTCCAACTGCTTCAACTTTATAAAATCCTTTGTCAGTAATATGAGTTATTACAAGACCTATTTCATCCATATGAGCATCGAAAAGAATAGTTTTTCCCGATCTTCCTTTTTTAAAAGCAATTAAATTTCCAATTTTATCAATCTTATAATCATCAACATAATCTTTTATCTGTGAAATAATAAAGTTCCTTACCTCATCTTCCCGTCCACTTGGAGAATATATTTCTGTTATATTTTTAATTAGCTCTTTCATTATTTTAAAATCCTCCCTTCAACCGATATTATTTTTATAAGTTCAACAACTGAATTATAGTCATTTTTGTTTATTATGCTGTTTGCTGAATGAATATAACGGCAAGGAGTCGATATTACGGCACAAGGAATACCATCAACTGTTCTTGTAAGTCTTGCCGCATCTGTACCTCCAGCGGTTCTCATTTTAAACTGATGCTTTATATTGTTCTTTTTCGATGTCTCTACAAGATATTCAAATATTCTTTTGTCAAGAACAACTCCACTGTGCATGAATGTAAGAACTGCTCCGTCACCCAGATGAGTTGCCCAGCTGGTTTTTTCAAGTTCCGGATTATCCCCGGCTGTTGTGCCTTCTAAAATAACCGCAACATCCGGCTGTATAGAAAAACCAGCTACGCCGCTGCCTCTAAGACCAGTTTCTTCTTGTACAACAAAAGCAAAGTAGGTATCATAAAATGGTTTTTTCGATTCCGAGTCAAAAAAATCAATCAGATCCATCATGGCGCTACAGCCACACCTATCGTCAAAAGCTTTGCATACGGCATACTCATTATTTTCATAGTATTTAACGTCAAAAGTGACCATATCACCGATTTTTACTTTTAATTTAGCCTCATCTTTATTTTTAAATCCGGCGTAGGCCTTAATTGAATCGTATCCGGTCACAGCCGTAAGATTGTGGTCAAGATGAATAGGAGTTGAGTTAAGTATTGCAACTATCTCGTCATTTATTTTAAGCCTCTGAGCTTTTAACACCCTTGGATCAACTCCACCTACCTGTGCCACACCTAAAGTTCCGTCATCGTATATCTTAGTTACCATAAGACCAACTTCATCCATATGCGCTGCAAACATTATTTTTTTGGAAGAATCATTGCCCTTTTTAAATGCAATAAGATTTCCAACATTATCTACAGAAACGGAATCTACTTTGTCTTGTATATTTTTTTTGATGAACTGCATTACCTTTTCTTCTTTTCCAGATATTCCAGAAATTTCAACAAGTTCCTTAAGATATTTTTGCATTCTTATCTCCCCGCTTTTGAAGCAAAGATAGCCAATAATCTTGCTGTATTATCTATGTCTTGTATAGAAACAGTTTCAACAGGTGAATGCATATTTAAAAGAGGTATAGAAATCAATCCTGTTTTAATGCCGTTCCGCGCAAGTTGAACTACATCTGCTTCAGTACCACTTGAACCGGGTACAGCTTCTATCTGGTACTGTATGTTATTTTCCTGAGCCAATGAACTTATCTGTTCAAAAACGGATGGGGTTATGGGAGCGCCGACGGCTACTACCGGACCATCACCCAGTTTATATGTTTCAAAATTAGGGTTGTTTTCTGATGCAAAAGTTACATCGACCACAATGGCATAGTCAGGATTTACTTCATAACTCATGCCTTTAGCACCTATAAGCCCTATTTCTTCACCTTTATTGAAGCATAGTACAAGCTGACCATCAAATTTAAGGTCGCTCAGATAATCAATGCTTCTCATTAATGCAGCTACACCAGCCCTGTTATCAAGAGCTTTTGATGTAAGCTTATCTCCCTGCATCTCAGCAGCAAAAACTTCCAAAGTTCCCATATCTCCAACTTGAAGGTCTTTGGTTCCTCCCGATACAGAAAAATCAACAAAAATCTGATCAAAAGAAGGAGATTTGTCCTTTGTGGAAGGAGCTTGCAGATGTGGGGCAAGCATACCGATTATACCAAGTTTGTTTCCAGAAGCTGTTCTGAAAATAACTCTTTTGGCAAGAAGAGTTCTGGGGTCAACTCCGCCAACACCTGCTACCCGTGCATAATTTGAGTCTGTTATTTTGCTTATAACAAGTCCAATCTCATCAGTATGGGCAAAAAAAGCAACTTTCTTACTTCCATTTCCCATTTTTACTAAAAGACTTCCTGTACCTTTTCTTTCATAAGTAAGGTTTTGGTAATTTTCTCGGAGTATCTTTTCTATGACTTTGAAGGTTTCTTCTTCATGTCCTGATACACCGAAGGAATCTGTGAGTTCTTTTAATAGCTCGATAGTTTTCATTAATAACCCCCTTATATCTCTAAAGGTTCCACAATTGCTTTTGTTCCTTCAATCCTAATGGAAATTGGACCTTTTGGCCAGTCATGGTTATAAAAAGGCACTTCTGCAATTTCAACAAGCGGAGAGGCCATTTCGGAAACAACAATAAAGACGTTTTTTTTCGTATTAAGACCGGCTCGGAGTATACCCGATACTTTTCCAAAAACGATTACGCTTCCACCAGCCTTTACTTCTGCACCAGAGTTAATATTTCCAAATATAATTATATCACCCGGATTTTCAATTGCCTGACCGGAGCGGACATGTTTTCTATAGATTTTTGTATTTGTAAGTTCAAGTTCCTTTTTATTTTTTTTCATAGAAGGAAGCTCACCAAAAAAAGAGCCGGCAAGTTTAATACTCTGTGAAACAGCAAGTTTTGCTATTTTAGGTATCATATTGTACTGACTTTCATCTTCAAGAAAAATATATATACTGTCGCCGATATTGAAAAAACTCTTCATGGTGTTGAGTTTTTTTTCGAAGCTCTCAAGCAATTCCTTTTGAGTATAGCCTTTCTGAAAGAAAAAAACCATATCTCCATCTATTATCTTTGCATAAATGATATCTTCCATAAATGCCCCCCGTTAACTATTGTATGTGAAACGAACAGTACACAATCTCAATATATCATACCACAAAAAGTAACTATAAGAAAAATGCATTTATTATCTTTATCGGTAAACTTCAGATTAATTAGTTTCTTTGGGATTTAATGAAGTCTTTTTCACTATATAGTCGATAGTATTTAACATCCGTATTTGTAATATTACAAACTTTAATGTAAAATAATACTGTAAGCTTATCTTGTACTGGAGGTGTATCTGATGGATCAGGAAAATAAAATCAATGAACTTATTGAGAAAAAAGCTCTTTGGTATGAAAAAACTTTCAAAAAGACAGTGAGCAGATTTCCGGAGAGGAAAAAGGAGTTTAAAACATCTTATGGAAAAGTAGTTGATCCTGTTTATACTCCCGCCGATGTAAAAGATATCGACTATGCTAAGGATATAGGATTCCCCGGTGATTATCCATATACCAGAGGTGTTCAGCCCACAATGTACAGAGGAAGATTCTGGACAATGAGACAGTATGCAGGATTTGCTAGTGCCGAAGAATCAAATAAAAGATACCGTTATCTCTTGGAACAGGGACAGACAGGGCTTTCAGTCGCATTTGATCTTCCTACCCAGATAGGATACGATTCAGATGATGAAATGTCAGAAGGAGAAGTAGGAAAAGTTGGAGTAGCTATTGATTCACTGAAAGATATGGAAATACTTTTTGATAGTATACCTCTTGATAAAGTGAGTGTGTCAATGACGATAAACTCAACCTCGGCCATATTGCTTTCAATGCTGATGGCTGTAGGTGAAAAGCAGGGAGTACGTCATGACCAGCTTAGAGGAACCATTCAGAACGATATTCTTAAGGAATATATTGCCAGAGGCACCTACGTATTTCCTCCGGATCCTTCAATGAGAGTTATTGTAGACATATTTGAATATGGATCCAAAAATCTTCCCAAATTCAATCTTATAAGCATAAGCGGATATCATATAAGAGAAGCAGGAGCAAATGCTGTTCAGGAAGTGGCTTTTACCATAGCAGACGGTATAGCTTATGTTGAGGCAGCAATTAAAGCCGGCCTTGACCCAAATGTTTTCGGAACCAACCTTTCGTTTTTCTTCAATGCTCATAACAACTTCATAGAGGAAATTTCAAAGTTTAGGGCAGCCAGAAAGATATGGGCAAAAGTAATGAAAGAAAGATTCCATGTCACCAACGAAGAAGCACTTAAACTTAAGTTCCACACACAGACGGCCGGTTCTACTCTTACTGCCCAACAGCCTATGAATAATATAATCAGAGTAACAATGCAGGCATTATCAGCAGTTCTTGGTGGAACACAGTCACTTCACACAAATTCCTTTGACGAAGCACTTGGACTACCTACACAGGAATCGGCAACCATTGCTCTTAGGACTCAGCAGATTATAGCTTATGAATCCGGAGTAACAGATACCGTTGATCCGTTTGCTGGATCCTATCTTATAGAACACCTTACAAAGGATATTGAAGGAAAAGCAATGGAGTATATTAAGAAAATAGACGATATGGGCGGAATGGTCAGAGCTGTTGAAACAGGATATGTTCAAAAGGAAATTCTTAACTCTGCTTATGAAGCTCAATTGAGAATAGAGAAAAAAGAAGATGTAATAGTAGGTATGAATGAATTCACAACCGAAAAGGGAAGTAAACCTACACCAATACTTAAGGTTGACACATCGGTTGAGGAAAAACAGAAGGCCAAGATAAAAGAACTTAAAGAGAAAAGAGATAACAATTTGGTAAGTGAGAAACTTTCAAGTCTTAAGCAGGCTGCAGCATCTAAAGAAAATTTAATGCCTTTTATATACGAAGCTGTAAAAGCTTATGCCACACTTGGAGAAATAACAAACGTTCTCAGGGAAGTTTTTGGCGAATTCAGAGAATCGGTTATACTATAACGGAGGTGAGTTCTGATGGAAAAAAGAATTAGGGTTGTAGTCGGCAAACCTGGTCTGGATGGTCATGACAGGGGGTCGAAAGTTGTTGCCCGTGCTTTGAGAGATGCAGGTATGGAGGTTATATATACAGGTATAAGGCAGACTCCCGAAGAAATAGTGAACACTGTTTTGCAGGAAGATGCAGATATTTTGGGTCTTTCGATACTTTCAGGCGCTCATATGAAGCTTTGTCAAAAGATAATAAAACTGATGAAAGAAAAAGAAATAAATGTTCCAATCTTCCTCGGAGGAATAATTCCAGCAGACGATATACCTGAACTCAAAAAAATGGGAGTAAATGAAGTTTTTGGTCCAGGCACTTCATTTGAAGATATTATAAAAAGGGTGAAGGAAATTGTCTTGGGAACAGCAGTATAATTTAATTTCAGATGATTTTTTTAAAGGCCGTATCTACGCGCTAGCAAAGATGATTACTCTTGTGGAAAACCATCCCGATTCTGCATGGAAAATCATTGAAACTCTCAAAAAAAATACTTCTGGAGATACTCCGACCATCGGCTTTACAGGTAGTCCTGGTGCAGGGAAAAGTACTTTGGTTTCCGCTTATGTAAGTATGATGGCGGCAAAGAATCAAAAAATTGGAGTAATAGCTGTAGATCCAAGCAGTCCTTTTACGATGGGAGCATTTTTGGGAGACAGGATAAGGATGCGGGATATTTCTGAATCTGAAAGTGTTTATATCAGAAGTGTTGCCTCAAGGGGCAGCGTAGGTGGTCTTTGCGATGCCATATACGATATCGTTGATGTAATGAAGGCTTTTGGTTTTGATAAAATAATAATAGAGACTGTCGGTGCTGGACAATCAGAGATAGAGATAGTTTATGTAGCAGATACAGTTTTATTGGTTATGTCTCCGGATTCCGGAGATGAAATACAGATGTTCAAAGCTGGTATAATGGAGATAGCAGACGGATATGTTGTCAACAAGATAGACCTTCCACAGGCTAATGCTTTTTCGGTAAAGCTTAGAAATACACTTGCTTTGGAAAACGATGTAAAATCCAAAAGAAAGGTTTTTGAAGTCAGTGCCTCAAAGAATCTCGGAGTTGAGGAATTGGAGAAGTGGATAGACCAGTTTTACAGCGAGATGAGTTCTAATGGTGAAATTTTTAAACGTCATGAGCGCAGGCTTAAAAGAAGGGTTAGAAGCAATCTCATGAGAGTAATGGATAATATTATTTCATCTCAGGAAGTTGGGAAAAACAGTCTAAGAGAGTTTAAGAGTATGATAGTAAAAAAATATATTCAGCAGGAGGCATGTGATGACTGAAAAGATTGATCATATAGGAATAGCAGTTAAATCAATAGATGAAGCGCTTAAGCTTTATAATGATTTGCTGGGAATAGCACCTTCACATGAAGAGATTATGCCAGAAAGAGGTCTGAGAGTAGTATTTATAGAAATTGGAGGGAGCAGGATAGAATTATTGCAGCCTGTTTCCGATAACTCCGAAGTATCAGCTTTTCTTGAAAAGAAAGGCGAAGGAATGCATCATATTGCTTACAAAGTAGATGATGTAAAAGCTATGATAACCAAAGCCAAAGAGCTGGGACTTAGGACTCTTTCTGATGAGCCTAAAAACGGTGCGCATAATACCAGTGTGGTTTTTATGCATCCGAAATCGGCTAACGGAGTTCTTGTTGAGCTTGTGGAACATAAAAAGTAATTTCCATTATAATATAGGAGGTCGGAAAAGATGTCAGATCCCAAGTTTTTAGAAAAGCTTGAAGATTATAACAAAAGGCTGCAGAAGTTATATGAATGCGGCGGAAAAGATAAGATAGACAAACAGCATTCGAATGGAAAACTTACTGCCAGAGAAAGAATAGAGTATTTAGTAGACGAAGGTTCTTTCGAGGAAGTGGATATTTTTGTAAAACACAGGAGCACCAATTTTGATCTTGATAAGAAGCAGTTTCCCTATGATGGTGTTGTGACAGGTTTTGGAAAAGTAAACGGTAAAAAGATTGCTATTTTTTCTCAGGATTTTACAGTTCAGGGCGGATCCTTGGGCGAGATGCATGCCAAAAAAATAATAAAAATTCAGGATCTGGCTATGAAATACGGAATGCCCATAGTAGGGATAAACGATTCAGGAGGGGCAAGAATACAAGAAGGTGTGGATGCACTTTATGGATACGGAGGGATATTTTACAGAAATACTCTTGCATCTGGTGTAATTCCACAGATAACAGTCATCTCAGGTCCCTGTGCCGGCGGTGCGGTCTATTCTCCGGCTATAACAGATTTTACAATTATGGTTGATAAAACTTCGCAAATGTTTATTACAGGTCCTAAGGTTATAAAGTCCGTAACCAATGAAGATGTCGACGGAGAGAGTCTTGGTGGAGCAAGTGTTCACAACTCAAAAAGCGGAGTAGCTCATCTTAAAGCGAGTGATGATAAACAGGCTATGGAGTATGTAAAAAAACTTCTTTCTTATATTCCGTCCAATAATCTTGAAACAGTCCCGGATGATGATGGAGACTTCTCATTTGAGATAGACAAAAAAATATATGACCTTGTTTCACCAGATCCTAAAAAAGCATACGATATAAAAGAATTGATTTCAATCATTTTTGATGAAGGAACGTTTTTTGAAATACAGCCTGATTATGCTAAAAATATAGTAGTAGGTTTTGCACGAATATCTGGAAAGTCGGTAGGAATAATCGCCAATCAACCCAAACAGCTTGCAGGTTCCCTTGATATAAATGCCTCGGATAAGGCTTCACGATTCATAAGATTTTGTGATGCTTTTAACGTTCCTATAATTACTTTTGTGGATACTCCAGGTTACTTACCAGGAGTAGGTCAGGAGCATGATGGAATTATAAGACATGGGGCAAAACTCTTGTTTGCATACTCAGAATCAACTGTTCCTAAAGTTACTGTTATTATAAGAAAGGCATATGGTGGTGCTTATATTGCTATGGCTTCGCAGCATCTAGGGTCTGATTTTGTTTTCGCATGGCCGACTGCAGAAATAGCAGTTATGGGTCCTGATGGTGCAGCAAATATAATTTTTGCTAAAGATATAGAAAACTCAAAAGAACCTGAAACTACAAGAAAAGAGAAGATAGAAGATTATAAGAAGCAGTTTGCTAATCCCTATGAAGCAGCAGCAAAGGGCTATATTGAAGATGTAATAGATCCTGCAACCACAAGGGCAAAAATAGCAAAGGCCCTAGATATAAGTATGAACAAGGCAGAACCTAGGCCTGCAAAGAAACATGGAAATATTCCATTATAAGGGGTGTGTCCATGAAATCAATAAAAAAAATAATTACGGTATTTCTTTTTTGCTTCTTGATAATTTCAGCTTTTAGTATTGATTCAGCTTTGCCTACAGATAGCACTATCCCGCAAAGTATTGATGTTGTTCAGGCAAAGTCTTCAGTTGATCAAAATGCCGGAGCTGATGTAAAAACTTCCGAAGGTTCTTTTTCTGGAGAGAAAGTATGGTACGTTACATACATGGGAGTTATAATAGTTTTTATTGTTCTGATTATTCTGATGTTTGTTTTCCAGCTTATGAAGTATATGAAACTTCAGGATAAGCCAAAGCATAAGATGAATCTTCCTAAGCCAGAAAGCAAGCCGGAACCGGTCCAACAGGGAGTTCATATGAGTAAAGCAGTTATAAACGATGCAGAAGAGGAAGTAGCTGCTATAATGGCAGCAATAGCAGTTTATGAAAGTGGCTCACAATATACGGTAACTAGTATAAAGCCGGCGATTAATAAGAAATCTTCCAAGGTTCATTTTTCATCAATGTGGGGGGTTGCTCCTTCCCACACAACATGGCGGACAAAGTAGAATAATATAACTGGAGGGATAAAAGTGGTAAAGAAATTTAATGTAAAAGTAAACGGAAAGATATTTGAAGTAGAAGTTGAAGAAACAGCATCTTTAAACTCATCTACAGTAGTATCTTCAACACCGGCAACTGCTCCTGCGCAGCCAGTAAAATCTGTTGCTCAGGTAAATGAAGCCAAGCCAGAAGTAAAAGCTGCACCTGTACAGGAAAAAGCTCCTCAGGCAGAGTATTCAGGAGAAGGATTTAAAGTTGCTGCACCTCTTCCAGGTGTCATAGTTGAAGTTGTTGTTTCTGAGGGACAGAAAGTTAATAAAGGGGATCACCTTCTTACTATAGAAGCAATGAAAATGGAAAATGTGATACCAGCAGAGGCTTCAGGAACAGTAAGAAATATACTAGTTAAGAAAGGCGATACGGTTGAAGGAGATCAACTTCTTTTGGTGATCGGTTAATTAAATAAATCAAATCCTGCCATAGCTGAGAATCAATGGCAGGATTTAATATTATGGTGATATTATGGAACTTTCAAAACTTCTAGAAAAGCAAGTATTTTGTGTTCTTGATACCGAAACAACAGGTCTTTCACCCAGAAGTGGCGACCGTATTGTAGAGATCGCTATTTATAAGATTGATTTAAGCAACGGCTACAGACTTTCTGATAAATATGTAAAACTTATAAATCCAGAAAGATATATTCCTTTATCTGTTTCAAAGATACATGGAATATATGACTATCATGTGGAAAAGGCTCCTAAGTTTTACGAAATATGTGAAAGTTTCTTAGAGTTTATAGGAAGCAATATTCTAGTTATACAGAATGCTCCTTTTGACCTTTCTTTTTTGAATAATGAGCTGAGGCTATGCTCTCATCTTTCACTTGAAAATGAAATTATTGATACTATAAGTATGTCCTGGAAGGTATTCAAGGGGCATACCAGACATAATCTTGACACCATATGCCAACGGCTGAATATCAACACAGAAGTTCAAAGACACAGGGCAGAAGGCGATGTTATAATCACTGCTGAAGCTTTTATAAAGATGAGAGATATACTGATTACAAAAACAGAACACTCTGATTGAAATTCAGAGTGTTTCATTTTCTATAGAAATACTTTTAATTACTACAGGTACAAGGGGCTTATCCCTGAAATCGACTTTGGATTTTCCAATTTTGTCGACAACTTCCATTCCATGGATAACCTTTCCGAATGCTGCATAATTACCGTCTAAATGTGAATGATCATCCAGCATTATAAAAAACTGCGAACCTGCTGAATCAGGATCACTGCTTCTGGCCATAGAAATAACACCTTTAGTATGTTTAAGTGTGTTATTGATTCCGTTAGTGCTGAACTCTCCCTTGATCTCATACCCTGGTCCACCAGTGCCATCTCCGTTAGGACATCCGCCTTGTATCACAAATCCTTTTACTATACGGTGAAAGGTAAGGCCAGAATAAAAATTCTTTCTGCATAGGTCTATAAAGTTTTTTACTGTCAAAGGAGCATATTTTTCATATAATTCCACTACGATTTTCTCTTCATTTTCCATAGTAATAACTGCTTTCAGACTTTCCATGTTCTACCTCCATATGTATTATTAAGTGTTGGAATCATTTTTCTCAGATGTTTTATCTTTTGAGGAAAAAATACTTAACAGCAGTCCAAGTACAAAACTCCATACTGCAGCTAGAGTCATTTGCCATTGAGGCGAAAGCATAAATGTAACCGTATGAGCACCCAGCCAAAACCAGACAAGAGTAAACATAGATTTTTTAAGCTTCTGCCAAGAAAGTTCAATTTTTCCTAAAATAACAGAATCAAGAACCCTGTGTATGATTATAAGCCATGGTCCAAAAAGCCAGTTGGTAAAAAAAGATTTGAGAAAACTTTTAATAAAAAGATTATCCGGAACAATACCGTTTTTAACAAGCTCATATACAAAACCGTTGAAGCCAGTAAAGATAAACTTTATCAGAATTCCAAGTACAGCCCATACAACAGCGGAATAAAGAAATCTGAAAATTTTGATTTTCTCTTTTTTTATAATTAAGGCAACAGCTTCACCAAAACTTCCAAGAACTGCAAACTGAATCATAGCAAGCAGAAAAGGGTTGATTGTTTTAAAGTCCATTTTTTCCTCCAGAGTTAGATTATTTGAGTTTAGTAAAGATCACATATAAATTATATCAGAAAAAATCTTAATAAGGAATAATTTAGGATTGAACTTTCTTAATAAAACTTAATAAAAAACAAAACGGTAAAAACATTAGTGAATTAAAATAATAGTGAAAGAAAAAATAGGAGGGGAAAGTATGAAAAAAATTCTGGTCTTTCTGGTTTTGGTTGTAAGTGTGTTTTCTTTTTCTGCACCGCTTGTAGTTAAAGGATCAAATACCGTTCTTCCCATTGCTCAGATGTGGGCTGAGGAGATGAAAAAGCTTAATCCTTCAATAAATATAACTTTGGAAGGAGCAGGTTCATCAACCGGAATATCTGCTTTATTCAACAATACAGCCGATATAGCCAACTCGTCGCGCTGGCTTAAAGCAAGTGAAATTGAGCAGATGGGGAAGGAAAAGAAGCTTTTCATGCCTATTGTTGTTGCATACGACGGAATTGCGGTAGTAGTAAACAAAAGCATAAAACTGGACAATATTTCCATTTCCACTCTTAAAGATATATATACTGGTAAAATAACAACATGGAACCAAATTGATCCTAATCTTCCGAAAAACAGGATAAATGTTTATTCAAGAAACACAGCATCAGGAACTTATGAAACTTTTTCCCACTTTGTTCTTGGTTCTGATAAGATGTCTCCGTCAGTAAGGATGGTTGAATCAACACAGTTTGAGGCAGATGTGGTTCTCAGAGATTCAAACGCTATTGCTTATATGGGTATTGGATACGTGGACAGCAACGTTAAGGTTCTTAAAGTAGAAGGAGTTATGCCTTCAAAAACTACTGTTCTTGATTCTACATATATAATGTCCAGACCCTTGTACATGTTTATCAATGCAACTGAAGGTTTTCCGATGACTGGTCCTGTTAAAGAGTATTTCTCCTTTGCAACTTCAAAAAAAGGTCAGGAGTTAGTGGAAAAAGCCGGATTCATAGCTGCCTACGGAAACTAACAATAGATTATAAACTGCAGCAGGGGATAGTTTTCCCCTGCTTATGCCTATGATCATGAAATAAGAGGTGTTTAATTTTATATGAATAAAAGAGAGATAAAAAATAATTCTAAAAATGTTATGGTAGTTTGTGTAGCTTGTTTTTCAATTCTCATCCTAGTAATGATTTTTGGCTTTATAATAAAGGAATCACTGCCTGCAATAAGCAGTGAAGGTTTTAAGCTCTTTAGCGGAATGTTATGGTATCCAACTCATTCAGAACCGGAGTATGGTCTTGCTGCAATGTTTATAGGTTCTTTGCTTATAACGCTACTCACAGCAGTTATTGTTCTTCCGCTAGGCTATATAATTGCTTTTTTTATGTATGGGTATGCCATGCCTTGGGAAAAAAATATAATAAAATCCTCAATAGATCTCCTTTCAGGAGTTCCTTCAGTTATTATAGGCTCTTTTTTGCTTGTATATGTCGCACCTATATTTTTTAAATTGGGAGCATGGTCAAGGGAAAACATCCTTCTTGGGGCAGTAGGTCTTACCATACTTTCACTGCCTTATACAGCTTCTCTTATGGAAGAAGCTATGAGCTCTGTTGACAAATCCATGAAAGAAGGAGCACTCGCCTTGGGAGCAACCAAGTTCAGGGCAGGATTTTCGGTTATCTCAAAAGCCGCTATGCCTGGTTTGATGAATGCAGTTATCCTAACTTTGAACAGAATAATAGGAGAAACTATGGTAGTGCTTATGGCAAGCGGAGGTGCAGCAATAATTCCAATGTCTTTATGGGATCCGGTTCGTCCTCTTACTGCTGCAATTGCTAGTGAAATGGGAGAAGTAGAATTGGGAAGCATTCATTATTCTTCTCTTTTTGCCGCAGGTCTTGTGCTTTTAACCATCTCTTTTATTCTGACGTTAATATCCAAGAAAATATCCCGGAGGAGTTCAAAATGAAAAGAGACATAGCAATTTCCATTATATTTAGAGTTATCAGTTATGCTGCATTTCTAGTTGTAATAGCAATATTTCTTACCTTCATACTTGAAGGCTTTATGTACTTTTCTCCTGAATTTTTTACCCAGTTTCCACAGATGGGAATGACAAAGGGAGGTATATTTCCGGCAATAGTCGGTTCTGTATCAGTACTGATGATAAGTCTTGCGGTGGCAATTCCCCTTGGTGTTTTTACAGGAGTATTTCTTTCGGAGTATGCAGGAAAAGGTTTTTTTTCAAAGATTGTTGATACATCAATAACTGCTCTTTCAGGAGTTCCTTCAATAGTGTACGGACTGTTCGGTTTATCTATTTTTTGCATTACGTTAGGGTTCAGAACCTCTATACTTTCAGGAAGCCTAACACTTGCAATAATGACACTGCCTGTTATCTCATCATCGGTACGCGAAGCTCTTCAAGCTGTTCCCAGAGAACTGCGTGAGTCAGCCTATGCATTGGGCGCAAAAAAGTCTGAGGTGGTTTTTAAGGTTGTGCTTGTTGCGGCAAAAGAACGTATAATAACTGCAGTATTGATAGGAGGCGGTAGGGTTATAGGGGAAACAGCACCTATACTTCTTACAGGAGCAATATTTTACTCTACAATGATGCCTAAAGGGATACTCGATCCAGTAATGACTTTGCCGTCACATATATACTACATTACAATGGCTTATGGTCAATCTGCACAGTGGATGGCTAAAGGCGCATCAGCATTTCTTATGATTTTTATTCTGATTATATATTCAACGGCTTTCTACATAAGGAGGAAGATTAGCAATGCCCATAAATGATGATAAACCAAGTATAGTGATATCAGTAAGGAACTTCAATGCTTATTATTCTGATAAAAAAGCTCTTAAAGAGATAAATCTTGACTTTTACAAGAATAAAATCACAGCTATAATTGGGCCTTCCGGATGCGGAAAGTCGACACTTCTGCGTAGTATAAACAGAATGAACGATGAGATTGCCGGTTTCAGAACCGAAGGAGAAATTTTGTATAACGGTAAGAACGTTAACGATAAGAAGCTGGATCTTACACTATACAGGAAAAATGTCGGAATGGTTTTCCAGAAGCCTACGCCTTTTCCTATGTCTATATACGATAATGTATCTTTTGGTCCAAGAATACACGGTATTAAAAATAAATCTAAAATTGAGGATATTGTTGAAAGCTCACTCAAAAAAGCAGCGCTCTGGGAAGAGGTAAAGGATGAGCTTCACAAGTCGGCATTGTCACTTTCAGGTGGGCAGCAGCAAAGGCTGTGCATTGCGAGAGCTCTTGCGGTCGACCCTGAGGTAATCCTTCTGGATGAACCAACATCTGCGCTTGACCCTATAGCGACGCAAAAGATAGAAATCCTTCTCGAAGAATTATCACAGAATTATAGTATAATTATAGTCACACATAACTTATCACAGGCTGTAAGAATATCTGATTATATGGCATATATGTTTCAGGGTGACCTTATTGAGTATGACAGTACATCCAAGATAATAAGATCGCCCAAAAACGAATTGACCGAACAGTATCTTACAGGAAGAATAGGTTAAGCGGAGGTTCTTATGGAAAATACCAGACATTATGATAATGAAATGCTTTTTTTAAGAGCTGAAGTATCAAAAATGCTTTCTTTGGTTCTGGAGTCTTTTGAGCTTGCTGTAAAATCCCTTGAAGACGTCGATACATTTATAGCTGATAAAGTTATAGCTGGAGACGATACCATTGATGATCTTAACAGGCAGATAGAGGAAACTGTATACATGATAGTGGCAAGATACAGCCCGCAATCTAAAGATCTGAGATATGCTATGACGATGGTGAAATTTGCAAACAATCTTGAGCGTATTGCTGATCTTTCGTGTAATATTGCTGAAATGACAAAAGATATTTATGAAAAAAATATCAAAATAAATCTTATTAAAGACATAAAAAGGATGTTTGGAATATGTCTTCAGATGATAAAGGATACGTACGAAGCTTTCGGAGGCAAGAATATTAAGCTTGCCATTGAAGTGTGGCGAAGAGATAACGATATTGACAATCTCGAAAAAATAGTAAACAGCAGTGTAATAGACGGAATCTGCAACGAACAGTTCGATAAACGTTTAGCTATACTTTATATTCTTCTTGCCAGAGACCTTGAAAGAATAGCCGATCATTCCACGAATCTATGTGAAGAGATAATATATATAGAAACAGGTAAAGATATAGACGAATTTATATGAATGAAAACAGGAGGCTCTTATGAACTGACCCCAAAAAGTTAGACACATATGGAAGTACATTAAGCAATTAACAA
>ENA-UPXM01000460-UPXM01000460.1-activated-sludge-metagenome-genome-assembly--contig:-NODE-460-length-58796-cov-47.873989_pt1 | contig 58796 bp, 52 predicted proteins | sample MGYA00238178_ERZ772708 | MGnify/ENA primary metagenome ERZ772708 (study PRJEB29002, sample SAMN05720212) | activated sludge metagenome | isolation source: anaerobic digester from wastewater...
TTCCGGTCATGCCTGCAGGAGATCTGGCCGGATCGGTGATCCACCTGGCCCCGGACAAGGACATCGACCGCGATGAACTGGCAGAGCGCCTGGTGCGTATGGGCTACACCCGCGAGGCCCTTATCGACGACGTTGGACAGTTCAGCGTACGGGGCTCGGTGGTGGACGTGTTCTCTCCGGGTATGGAAGAGCCCGCAAGGATCGACCTGTTCGGTGACACCATCACCTCGATCAAGTCCTTCCGTCTGGCTACCCAGCGCTCGGGAAAGGAGCTGAACCACATCACCATCCTGCCCGCCAGCGAGGTCCTGCTGGACATGGCGCACGTCAAGAACGCCCGCCCGTGGCTGCGCAGGATGAAGGGCAAGACCACGGGTGAGCTCATTGCGGACATCGAGCAGGGCATTCTGCCTCCGGGCATCGAGTCGTACCTGCCCCTGTTCTATGAAACACCTGCCTCTGTGTTCGATTATCTGCCGGCGGGCACGCTGATCGCCGGCCCGGATGCCCCGACATTGCAGCACTGGTATGAAAAAATATCAGGCAGTTACGCCCATGCCTTTGAAAGGCTCGGAGACCGGCGGGACGGTTATCTGCGACCCGAGTCCATTCTGGTCGGAATCCAGGAGGTGACTGCGGCGATTCACTGCGCAGGAAGCCGCATATCGACTTCTTTAGCCGATGAGGGCGAGACCGTGCGGTTTGGCACCATCCCGCTCATGTCTCCGGCGGGCAGGGCCAGTGACGGGCTCGTGGAGGCCGTTGCCTCGCTCAAAGCAGAAGGGATGGACGTGTTCGTATTTGCAGGCAACGAGATGCTCATGGAGCGTCTGGCCTATGCGCTCACCAACCGCGGGCTCGCCCCTGCCGAGGCATATGGTCCGACTCTGTTCTCCCGGAGCGGGTGGGGGGGCAAGGTGTATCTGGCGCAGGGCTCTCTTTCCTCCGGCTTTGTGCTGCCCGAAATCGGGGTCGCCGTGCTCTCGGCGGACGAGGCAATGGGAGCACGCAAGCGAAGGAGAAAGGGCGCTGCCGGTGGCCCTCCGCTGCTCAATCCCTTCACCCAGCTCAATGTGGGGGATGCGGTGGTGCACCAGGAGAACGGGATCGGAATCTTCCGCGGGGTCGTTCGTCTTGAGCTCGACGGTTTCAAGAGCGATTTCGTCCTCCTGGAATACCTGGGGGGAGACAAGCTCTACGTGCCGGTTTACAAGCTTTCTCTCCTTCAGCGCTACATCGGCGACACCGACGTGTTCGTCATCGACCGGCTGGGCGGCACCCGGTGGACCAAGGCCAAGGCCAAGGCACGCGAGTCGGTGGCCAAGCTCGCGAACGAGCTCCTCGGCATCTATGCAAAAAGGGAGAGCAGCACCGGCTTCAGCTACGACACCTCAGAGGCCGTGGTGGGGGAGTTCGAAGAGACCTTTCCGTACGAGGAAACCGAGGACCAGCTCAAGGCGATCGAGGATGTGTACAATGACATGGCATCCGCCAGGCCCATGGACCGGCTCGTGTGCGGAGATGTAGGCTACGGCAAAACCGAGGTGGCCTTGAGGGCCGCCTTTGTTGCGGTCATGTCCGGCAAGCAGGTCGCAGTGCTCGTGCCCACTACGCTCCTTGCCCGCCAGCACCTGAATACCTTCAAGGAACGTCTCTCCCGCTGGCCCATCCGGGTGGAGGGGATCTCCGGGCTCTCCACCTCATCGCAGAACGCAGAGACCTTACGTGCCCTGGAAAAGGGCGGGGTCGATATCATCATCGGCACCCACGCCCTGCTGACCGACAGGGTGAAGTTCCGGGACCTGGGCCTGCTCATCGTGGACGAGGAGCACCGCTTCGGGGTCAAGGACAAGGAGAAGATCAAGGCGAAGCGGGCCGAGGTGGACATCCTCACGCTCACCGCCACCCCCATACCCCGGACCCTCAACATGGCGATCTCCGGAATCAGGGATCTCTCCATCATCGAGACTCCGCCCGTGGACAGAAAATCCATCGAGACCACGGTGAGCCGGTTCGACGAGGAGGAGATCCAGCAGGCGATCACGCGCGAGCTCATGCGGGGAGGACAGGTGTTCTTCGTGCACAACCAGGTGTCGACCATCGAGACCATGGCCCGGCGCATCGGCGAGTTGGTGCCCCTGGCGCGCGTGGGGGTGGCCCACGGCCAGATGTCACGGCCCCGGCTGGAAAAAATCATGACAAAATTCCTGAACCGCTCGGTAAACGTGCTGGTGACCTCTGCCATCATCAGCTCGGGCATCGACATTCCCTCTGCCAACACCATCGTGATCAACCGGGCCGACAAGTTCGGCCTGGCCGACCTCTACCAGCTCCGAGGCAGGGTGGGCAGATCCAAGACCAGAGGGTCAGCCCTGCTGCTCACCCCGGCCGCGGGCCAGATCACCAGGGATGCCAGGAAGCGCCTGGCCGCCATCAAGGAGTACGAGTCGCTCGGAGCCGGGTTCCAGATGGCGCTGCGCGACATGGAGATCCGCGGTGTGGGCGACATCTTGGGCAGGGCCCAGTGGGGACACGTGACCGCCATTGGTTACGAGCTCTATCAGCAGATGCTCAAGGAGGCCGTGGACAAGCTCCAGGGCAAAGAGACCGTGCCCGAGATCGATCCGGAGATCCACATCCACTTGGACGCCTTCATCCCAGAAGAGTATTGTCCGGATCCCCACCTGAGGCTGGGCCTGTACAAGCGCCTGTTCTCGGCGGACACAAGCGGGCTGCCCGATATCTTCAGCGAGATCTCCGATCTCTATGGTGAGCCTCCCACAGCCGTCAGGGAGCTGATCGCCATCGCCGAGATCAGGGACTTGATGAAGAAAATGCGTATCAAGAAGCTCGAGAGGCAAAACAATCGTTTGAGGTTCTATCTGAGCCGTGATAGCATCATCAATCTGGGGATCCTGATCGAAGTCATCACTGCCAGAAAGGGCAGGCTCTATCCTCAGGGCATTGCCGAGATTCCCCTAGAGGCTGAACATGTTTCGAATGAAATACGTGATATTCTCTATCGCATTGCTTAGCATGGTGCTGGGCGCGTGCAGCGACCGGAAGAGCGCGTGCCTCATCCGGGTCGGCGACGTGTGCATCAGCAGGCAGAGCTTTCAGGAGCGCATGGCCCACTTCGCGGAAGAGTCCATGATCGTCTCGGAAGACCAGCTCGAGGCCATGAAGCCCGTGTTCGTGAACAACATCGTTGAGGAGGAGCTCGTGCTCCAGCACGCGCGAAAGGGGTTTGTCACGGTGAGCGACGAAGAGGTCGATATCGCCATGAAAGGGCTGCTCGACGGCATCGACAAGAAGGACCTGGACCGGCTTCTCACCGAGGAGTCCAGAAACATCGCCGACATGCGCGATTTCGTCCGGAAGAGGGCCCTCATCAAGCGCACCATCGAACGGGAGGTGCACAAGGGAATCGTGATCACCACCGAAAAGATCAGGCAGTACTACGAGGCCCATACCGACGAGTTCGTGCTGGAGCCCACGGTAGAGCTCTATCACGTGTTCATGAAGAACAATTATCAGGCGAAAGAGGCGCTTAAAAGGCTCCGCTCGGGCATGACCCTCGAGGCGGTGGCCAGAGAGTTCGGCGAGACCGAGGGCGTGGAGGAAGGTTCCGGGTTCATGGGGGTCTTTGCGCAGGGGGACCTGCCCAAGGATGTGGAGGAAGTGGTGTTCTCGATCCCGCCGAGGCGGTACTCGAATATCATCAAGACCCAGCGCGGCTATCACATCTTCTATGTGGCGAACAAAACCCAAGGGAGGACCCTCTCCCTGATCGAGGCTTCCGACCAGATCCGGGAAAAACTGGTGGAAGAATCCTTTGAAAAGAAGTATGCAACCTGGATCGAGGATCTCAAGCAAGAGTATCGGGTAGAGGTTAACTGGAGTGGGATTAATGAGGTTTCAATCAGCGGTTAGCGTGCTGTTTTGTCTGGTCCTGGTGGCGATCGCCGGAGGCCGGGTCCGGGCTGAAATGATCGACGGCATCGTAGCAGTGGTGGACGACACCATTATCATGGTTTCCGACCTCCAGGAGCGGATGGAAGAGCTCGGCGCGCCCATGAACGACAAGAATGCCGAGCGCCAGGTCCTGGAGCTCATGGTCGAGGACATTGTGGTCAAGAAAATCTATGACTCGTTTGGTCTTCCTCCGGTGGGAGGCGACGAGGCAGAGGACCTGGCCGAAAAATCAGGCATGAGCCGCCGGGATGCAGAGAGCTATATCCGCAAGGCCGCGCTCATGGACCTGATGGTGCGCTCGCGGGTCGTAGTGACCGAGAACATGATCAGAAACCACTATGAAGGCCAGGAGCAGTACCGCGGCAAGGAATCAGTGCACCTCAATCAGATCCTGATCAGGGGTGACGAGGCGAAAGCTGCCAGGGCGCGTGCCGAGTTGAACGCAGGCCGGCCTTTTGCCGAGGTGGCAAAGCAGTATTCCGATGTCCTGTCTTCAGGAGGCGCCGATATCGGGTGGGTCGCCGTGGCCGATCTCTTCGAAGAGGTGCTGCACGCCCTGAGCGCTGCGAAACCCGGAGACATCGTGGGGCCTCTTGCCATGAACGGCTACCAGGCCCTCTACCAGCTCCTCGAACGGGGCGTGTACAGAGAGAAGCCTCTGAGCGAGGTGAGGGAAGAGATCACGGAAACACTCCAGAAAAAGTACCAGCTCGAGGCGTTCAATCACTGGCTCAAGAAGATGATGTCGGAGTATTTCATCGGGATCTACCTCTAGGGCGGCTCGCTCCGGGAAAATGTATTCGGATCACAGGGTGAATTCCTCCTGAGGAGGGATTCATCTTAAAAAAAAGAGAGATCGGGAAAAGTCTTAAAAAAGGAACCCTGAGAAAACAGGCATCAGACAGCAATAGGGGATTTCATCCTCGCGCCGCGATCCGGTTTTCGCATCCTTTGACTGCACACCTGAAGATAAGGAAACCATGAAGGACTACATCGAGATAAAAGGAGCATCCGAGCACAATCTCAAAGGGATCGACGTAAAGATCCCCAGAAACAGGTTCGTGGTGGTCACCGGGGTGTCGGGCTCAGGCAAGTCGTCGCTCGCGTTCGACACCCTCTATGCCGAGGGCCAGCGGAGATACGTGGAGTCGCTGAGCGCCTATGCCCGGCAGTTTCTCGAACAGATGCCCAAGCCGCAGGTCGAGTCCATCGAAGGGCTCTCACCGGCCATTGCCATCGAGCAGAAGACCACCTCGAACAACCCCAGGTCCACCGTGGGCACAGTCACCGAGATCTACGACTATCTCCGCGTGCTCTTTGCGCGTGTCGGCACCCCGCATTGCTGGGTGTGCGGCCGGGTCATCGAGTCCATGACCATCCAGCAGATGGCCCAGGCGGTCCTCGGTCTGGAGCCCGGATCGAAGGTCATCATCCATGCCCCGGTGATCACCGGCCGCAAAGGCGAGTATACCAAGCTCTTCGAGGGCCTGGCAAAGGACGGATTCGTGAGGGTGCGCATCGACGGCGAGGTGTACGGCATCGAGGAGGTCCCCAAACTCGACAAGAAGAAGAAACACTCGATCGACGTGGTGGTGGACCGGCTCGTGATCAAGGAAGGCGTGTCGCAGCGGCTCGTGGACTCCATCGAGATCGCGTGCAGGCTCTCCGGGGGCATCTTGAAGATCGGCGACGACAAGGGCAGAGAGACCGTGTACTCCGAGCACTACGGGTGCCCGGTGTGCAATGTCTCATACCCGGAGATCTCGCCCCGGATGTTTTCGTTCAACAATCCCCACGGCGCATGCAGCCACTGCACGGGCCTGGGAGTGCTCCTGGAGATCGATCCGGACCTGGTGGTGCCCAACCCCGAGCTCTCGCTCATGCAGGGCGCGGTCCTGCCCTGGGGTTCGACCCCGGGGAGGTTCGCCACCCGGCTCATCAGGCATCTGGCCCGGGCGCTCGGCTTCGACCCGAACACGCCTTTCAAGGACCTCGACGAGGGGGTGAAACACGCCATCCTCTATGGAGACCATATCCAGGGACCCTACGGCTACCCCTATGAGGGCGTGATCCCGAACCTGGGCCGGAAGCTTGCCGAGACCGAGAACGGCGAGATCAGGAACGACATCTCGCGTTTTCTCAGCAACAGGGCCTGTCCCGAGTGCGGAGGCGCCCGCCTCAAGAAGGAGATGCTCCACGTGCGCGTGGCCGGCAAAAACATCCAGGAGATTACGGAGACGAGCGTGGACTGCCTGCTGGAGTTCTTTGGCGATCTGCGTTTGAGCCCCAAGAAGGAGGAGATCGCGGGCAGGCTCATCAAGGAGATCAGAGACCGGCTCGGGTTCCTCTCCTCGGTGGGCATCGGATACCTCACACTCTCCCGCACGGCAGGCACGCTCTCCTCGGGCGAGTCGCAGCGGATCAGGCTGGCGACCCAGATCGGCTCGGCGCTCATGGGGGTCATGTATATCCTTGACGAGCCCACCATTGGTCTACACCAGCGGGACAACGACCGCCTCATCAATACCCTGCTCCACCTGAGGGACCTGGGCAACACGCTCATCGTGGTGGAGCATGACGAAGACACGATCCGCGCGTCTGACTACGTGATCGACATGGGCCCGGGCGCGGGCGAGAAGGGAGGGGAGATCATCTTCCAGGGTACGCCCGGCGAGCTCATGGTCTCGGATACCTCGCTCACCGGCCGCTATCTCTCGGGCAAGCTCAGGGTCCATGACTCGCAGAAGCGAAAGAGTCCGGGCAGGGGAAATATCGCTGTCAGGGGAGCCCGGGCCAACAACCTGAGAAACGTGGATATCGACATACCCATCGGGCTCTTCACCTGCGTGACCGGCGTGTCCGGCTCGGGCAAGTCGAGCCTTGTCATCGACACCCTCTATCCCTACCTGACCAAGGCCCTGACAGGCTCGCGGAATCTGCCGAACAACGTGGATTCCATCAAGGGCATCGAGCTCATCGACCGGGTCATCAACGTGGACCAGAGTCCCATCGGACGGACCCCGCGCTCGAACCCGGCCACCTATACCGGGGTGTTCACCCTGATCCGGGAGCTCTTCACCCTGCTTCCCGACGCCAAGGTGCGGGGCTACAAGCCGGGGAGATTCAGCTTCAACGTCAAGGGCGGCAGGTGCGAGGCGTGCCAGGGCGACGGCCTGATCAAGATCGCCATGCACTTTCTGCCCGATGTATATGTGGTGTGCGACCAGTGCCAGGGCAGGCGCTTCAATGACGAGACCCTGGAGATCAGGTACAAGGGTCACTCCATCTCCGACGTACTGGATATGAGCGTGCGGCATGCGCTCGACCTGTTCGAGGCCGTGCCCTCCATCCGAAAGAAACTGCAGACGCTCATCGACGTGGGCATGGACTACATCAGGCTCGGCCAGAGCGCCACCACACTCTCAGGCGGCGAGGCCCAGCGCACCAAGCTCGCCCGGGAGCTCTCCAAGCGTTCCACCGGAAGGACCCTCTACATCCTGGACGAACCCACTACCGGCCTGCACTTCGACGATATCAGCAAGCTGCTCAAGGTACTGCACCATCTGGTGGACCAGGGCAACACAGTCATGGTCATCGAGCACAACATGGACATCATCAAGTCATCCGACCATCTCATCGACCTGGGGCCCGAGGGCGGGTATGAGGGGGGCCGGATCGTGGTCACCGGCACCCCAGAAGAGGTGGCCAGGTGCGAGGCATCCTATACCGGCAGGTTTCTCCGGAGGCACCTGGGGTCCTGATCTCCCGGCGCCGGCCCTTGAGAAGGCGCCATCACTTAAAAATTGGGCCGGCAGACACCCGGCCGCATGCCGCCGGTCAGGCCCGGATGAACGGGAAGATCCTGCGTGCCTGGCCTAATCCCTGATTCTCCAGTTCAAAACATGTCGTTCTCAAGATATGTCTCGTATTTCCCGATAGCTGACAGGGATAACGACGATTATCGTTCAGTGTGAAGACAAGGAGGCTTGTATGAAAAAGATTTTGATCTTTCCTGTGCTGGTGCTTTTGCTCTTCAGCCACTGTTTCGGGTATCATATCGAGGTGCTGCAGGTGGCTCATATCCAGGCCTACGACGACACCCACCGGGGTCTCCTGGAAGAGCTTGCCCGCAACGGGATCGTTGAGGGGCAAAACCTGACAATCAACCGGCAGATCATCGAGGCATCCGCGGATGCAAATCTCTGGAAAAAGGTGGGCATTCTCCTGAAGATCAAGAGCGCGACTTCCCGGATCGTGGATGCCAAACCCGACCTTGTGCTCACGATCAGCACCCCGGCCACCAAGTATTCCATGGACAAGATCATGGGGGCGGGCATCCCGCTGGTGTTCTCCTGTGTGGCAAATCCGCCCGTGGTCGGGTGCCCGTCCTTGACCGAGCCCGCCCCTGGCATCACCGGAGCCACCCTGTACCAGGATCCTCTGAACTTTCTTGTCCTGGCGCAGATGGTCAAGCCGGACATCAAAAACCTGGGCATGATCTACAGCGATGACGACAACGCGGTTGCCTTCAACACCGAGGTGACCCGCAAGGCATCCCAGCTCGGGATCACCATGCTGACCAAGGAAATCGGGAAGTCCGACTCCCTGACACCGACTGCGCTCGAGCTGATCAATGCCGGAGCGGACTCCTTTGCAATTCCCCTTGACGCCTACTACGGCCTGCGTGACCAGGAGCACGGCAAGGAGCTCTTTGCCGTGGCTGCCGAGCACAACATGCCGGTCTTTGCCTTTGTGAACTACGACGAGAAGGGCGCGCTGCTCTATGCCGGTCCCGACTTCCATCACATCGGCGTGCTCTCCGGCAGGCAGGCAGCAGCGATCCTCAAGGAGGGCAAAAAGCCCGAGGAGCTTCCCATCCTGGCGCAGAAGGATCTTCAGATATTCATCGACCGGCAGATTGCCGAGAAACTCGGGATCGAGATCTCCGAGGAACTCCTTCAGGCGGCAAAGGAACGGTGACCCATGGCAAAGTCGTAGTAGCGCCCTGGCCGCCATCCTTAGAGAAAGAACACTCTGATGAGCCGGACGAGAAACAATGGCACGCCTCATAAAAAGGGCTCGGCGTTGAGCTGCTCGACCCCATGGCCCCGCATGAGCGGCGTGCTCGTGTCGATGTAGACCAGTTCTGCTCCGCCCCCCTTCAGGGAGCCGGGTACGGTGTCGCACGACAGGGGCCGGTTTGAGATCTGGGAGTCCAGCCGGAAAACAGGTCCTGGGGGGCGTTGAAATCCCGGATCTTTGCCATCTCGGCGAGCACTGCGCGGAAGAGCGCGGCAACCGAGTCTGTGTCCAGGGTTGTGAATGAGCCGGTTACCGATGGCGCCTGAGAGAAGCCTTTTCTGAATACCATAGACCACCCCGTTTCCCTTCAGCGGAATCATCCGGGCCGATGCATACCTTGGCACATGGATACCGATATCCTCACTGAGCACTGGGAATCACTGATAAGATTACTTTTACACAGGCTTTTTGGGGGATAAATAGCTTGACAACATTTAAGCTTGTAATATAAGTGGGGACATCCAATATCGAATCAAGGGGGAAAGAACACGCATGGCTGTAAGTATCAGGCTGACTCGCGGCGGCTCGAAGAAGAAGGCGTTCTTCCGGGTGGTTGTTACTGATTCCAGAAGCAAAAGAGATGGAAGATTCCTTGAAATCGTAGGCCATTTTAATCCAAAGACCAGACCGGAGAGCATTTCTCTGGATATGGACCGGATCAATGAATGGATGAAGAAAGGGGGTCAACTAACCCCGGCAGTGAAAAAGCTCATGAAAGAGAAGGGGCAGAGCATCGAGAGTTCAGGCACAAAATAAATTCTGTGTGGTGAGAGGTTATGATGAGAGAGTTAATAGAGTACATTGCCAAGGCTTTAGTTGACAATCCGGAAGAGGTTTCTGTTTCTGAAGTTGAGGGTGAGGTTACTTCTGTGATCGAGCTCAGAGTGGCGAAATCCGATCTGGGGAAGGTGATCGGGAAGGAAGGCCGCACCGCGCGGGCAATGCGAACACTACTCACAGCAGCGTCCACCAAGATCAAGAAAAGGGCTGTACTGGAAATCATCGAGTAAATGAAGCACGATCTCGTTGAGATCGCCAGGATCTCGAGCCCCAACGGGCTCAAAGGAAAGATGTGGATCACCCCGTACGGGGATTCTGTTGAAAGACTCTGTTCCTATACTCACCTGATAATCGGTGATCAGGGCATACCCAGAAAGATTCTTTCCTGCACACCGCGCAGAGGCGGGTGTGTCCTCAAACTCGAAGGCATAGACGATATCGGCCAGGTCGACGCGATCAGGGGCGAAACTCTCTACATAACCGCCGGGCAGCTCGAACCGCTGAAGAAAGACGAGTTTTACTGGAAAGATCTCCTGGGCATGAAAGTGGCGGACGAGCAGGGCACGGAACTGGGGGAGATCATCAGGATCTTCTCAACCGGGAGCAACGACGTATATGTGGTCAACCCGGACAAGGAGTATTACATCCCTGCCACCAGGGACATCATCAAAGAGATCTCCTTGGAGAAGCGGCTTGTGGTGATCGACTCCTCGCTGCTCGAAGGCCTGCTCGATTGATCCCCTTATCGAGGCCCCTATGATCGTCAATATCATCACCCTGTTTCCGGACATGTTTTCCGGGGTGTTCAGTGAAAGCATCCTGAGCCGCGCGATACAGGGCGGGCACGTGGACGTGCAGCTCATACACCTCCGGGAGTACGGCCTCGGCACCCACCGGGTCGTCGACGACACCCCGTACGGGGGCGGAGGCGGCATGGTCCTGAAGCCAGAACCTATAGCAGCGGCCCTGGAAAGCCTTCCGGAGAGAGGCCGTGTGATCCTCACCACGCCACGGGGGAGGCTCTTCAGACAGGCTGACGCCCTGCGTCTGAGCTCGCTCGATGTCATCACGCTCATCTGCGGCCACTATGAGGGCATCGATGAACGCGTGAGCGAGCTTTTCGTCCATGAAGAACTCTCCATCGGAGACTATGTGCTCACCGGTGGCGAGCTGCCTGCCATGGTGATCATCGATGCCGTGGCAAGGCTGATACCGGGCGTCCTGGGGCAGGACACCACGATAAGCGGTGATTCGCACTATCACGGGCTGCTGGAGCACCCTCACTATACCCGTCCCCGAGCGTTCCGGAACCTGGCCGTACCCGAGGTGCTCCTTTCCGGGAATCACGAGCAGATCAGGGCATGGCGACGGGAGATGGCAGCCAGAAAGACCCGCGAGACCAGGCCCGATCTGATAGAGAATCCTCTGCCCGGAGGAAGGGGAGAGGAGAATGAATGAAGGAGTCGCCTTCATTCAGATCCGGGTCGGGAAGGGAGCATAAAAAGATGGAGGAGATGAAGAAGTGCTTTCTGTAGGATTGCTCCACTGGCCGTGCCTTGACAAGAACGGAGAGGAGATCGCCACTGCCATCACCAACCTGGATTTACATGATCTTGCAAGAGTATGCTTGACATATGGGATAGATAGGCTTTATATCGTTCACCCAAACGATGTCCAATTGGCTTTTGCCAGGAGGATCATGGATCATTGGCTTGAAGGGTATGGAGGCAAGTACAATCCTATACGGAAAAAGGCCTTTGAAGTGATCACCCTGGTCAAGGACCTGGAAGACATAAAACGGCTGACCGGTGCATATATGATTGGAACTTCGGCTACGCGCATGGACGGTTGCATCTCCTGGGAACAGGCGCGGACGATCGCGTCCACCAGGGATGCATGCCTGGTTTTCGGGACAGGCTGGGGACTCGCGCCGAGGCTTCTGAAAAGCCTTGATGCGGTCATAGAGCCTATCAGCAGCGCGGGGAATGATTTCAACCATCTGTCGGTCCGTTCCGCCGTTTCGATAACCATAGACCGGATTGCAGGAGGGAACACATGAATATCATCGACAAATACGAGCAGGAGCAGATGAAGGACAGTCTGCCTGAGATACGGATCGGCGACAAGGTGCGCGTGTCCACCAAGATCGTCGAGGGGTCGCGGGAGAGGCTTCAGGTCTTCGAAGGGGTGGTCATCGCTCGTCATCGTGGCAACAACCGCGAATCCATCACGGTCCGCAAACAGTCCTACGCCGTGGGCGTGGAGCGGGTCTTCCCCCTGCATGCCCCTGTAGTGGACAAGGTGGAGGTGGTGAGCCACGCAAAAGTCAGAAGGGCCAAGCTCTACTATCTACGCGCGAAGAGAGGCAAGGCTGCACGGTTGAAAGAACTGCGCGGCTAGCATGTCGCTCGAGGATTCCCTCATCGTCCGTGGGTGCTGGCCTGTATGCGGCATCGACGAGGCGGGAAGGGGACCGCTGGCCGGCCCTGTGGCCGCGGCGGCCGTGATCATGGAACCCGGGCATGAGCTCAGGCGCCTGGTGAGGGATTCCAAGAAACTGGGCCCTTCCCGCAGGGAGCGCCTCTTTGAAGCCATCATGCAGGCGCCTGGCATCCACGTGGGGTTCTCCCTGGTGAACGAACGCTGCATCGAGGATATCAACATCCTCAAGGCATCGCTCAAGGCCATGAAAGAGGCAGTGCTGAATCTCGGGCTCGAGCCTCGGTATGCCGTTATCGACGGAAATGTTGCGCCTGATCTGCCGTGCAGGTGCTACACGGTGGTCCGGGGCGACGAACTGGAACCTTCCATATCCGCTGCAAGCATCGTTGCAAAGGTCATCCGGGACAGGCATATGGAACAGATGGACAGGCTCTATCCCGGCTACGGGTTCGCACAGCATAAGGGATACCCCACCAGGGCTCATTACGAGGCACTCCGGCGTCTGGGAGCGTGTCCGATTCACCGGAGGAGCTTCCATGGAGTCATTGCCATCGACCAGGAAAAAAGGCAGTAAAGGCGAAGAGATCGCTCGAAAATACCTGGAGAAAAAGGGCTACCGGATCCTGGATCTGAATTATCAAACCCGCACAGGCGAGATCGACATTATTGCCCTCGACCGTGACATCGTGGTATTTATCGAGGTGAAAACATCGACAGGGCGGGCGTTCGGCGACCCCCTGGCCTGGGTGCCCGACTGGAAACAGAAGCGGATTGTCCGGGTGTCCCGGATCTACCTGCTGAAGAAACGCCTCTCTGGAGCTCAGGTACGATACGATGTGGTGGCTGTCGACCCGGCAAGGAGGGTGTGTCATGTCGAAGACGCATTCAGACCCGCAGGCGAGTTTCTTATGTGACCAGAATCTGGGCAGACTCGCGCGGTGGCTGAGGATCATGGGCTTCGACACCGAGTATATGCGCACCTGGGACGAGAACGCTCTTAAGCGTGCCCGTACAGATGGAAGAATACTCCTGACCCGGAGGCGGGAATTTGCTTCGGATCGGCAATCAATCGTCCTGAAACACGATTTTCTGAAAGATCAGCTCCGCTGCCTTGATAAACGTCTGAAACTCAGTGAAAAGCTCCAGCCTTATTCACGGTGCAGCATTTGCAATGCATCGCTGAAGTATGTTAAGGCTCAGGACGTGAAAAATCTGGTCCCGGAATATGTCAGTACGACCCGGGAAGCCTTTGTCAGATGTCCGCGCTGCCTGAGGATCTACTGGAAGGGGACCCATACGGTCAAAATGGTTGATGCCATGCATCGAATATTCTCAACCCGGGCGGGATCATGAGCAAACCCGACCTGGAAAAACTGCTCTCCATCGTCAAAGGCAAGCGGAAGGTTTTCATCATCACCCACGAGAACCCCGACCCCGACAGCATTGCATCCGCGTTCGGGCTCAAGTATATCTTCCGCAAGGCCTTGGGCGTCATCTCGGTCATCATCTACAGCGGCATCATCGGCAGGGTGGAAAACCGGTGCATGGTCAAGCTCCTGAACATCGACATGACGCCATTGAGCTCGGTGAACCTCCGGAATTCCTCGGTCGTGATCCTGGTGGACTGCCAGCCGCACACCGGCAATGTGGTCCTGCCGCCCGGCATCACCCCTAATGCGGTGATCGACCACCATCCCTTGCGGAAGTCATCCACCAAGGCGGAATACATCGACGTGCGCAAGAGCATCGGCAGCACCTCGACCATTATCACCCAGTACATCAAGCAGCTGGGCCTGCCCTTGGACCGGAGGGTGGCTACCGCCCTGTTCTACGGCATCAAATCCGACACCCGGGACCTGGGCAGGCAGGCTTCCGACGCCGATATCCGCGCGTCGGTCTACCTCTTCCCGAGCACGCTCCAGAAAAAGCTCGCACGGATCGAACACCCGGAAAAGCCCAAGGAATATTTCATTGAGCTCTGCTCCGTGCTCAACAACGCCAGGATCTACGGCGACGCAGTGGTGGCGCGGGTGAATATGATCGGCTGGCCCGAGATGATAGGCGAATATGCCGACGAGCTCATCCAGATCGAGGGGATCAGGTGGTGTCTGTGCTACGGCCGGCACAACGGATCGATCCTGTTCTCCATCCGCACCACGCGGTCGAGCCACATGGCAGGCGTGCTCGCGCACAAGATCTCCCTCGGCATCGGCAAGGGGGGCGGGCACGAGACCTTTGCCGCGGGCAAGATCGACCTGGCTCAGGCCCTGAAAAAGGTGAAGGACCCGGAAGACATCCTGGTGAAGCGGTTTCTCAAGGAGGTTTCTCCGCGGGGTGCGGAGCCCGTGATGCTCATCAGCAGGGACAAGGCGGAGATCAAACCCTCAGAACCCGGGGTCAATGCCTAAGAGCCCGGCTGCGTAGCTCACCATTTCCCGGTCTTCCTCCTGGTTGACCTTGGCGATTCCCTGGATTCTGTCCATGCTCCCCGACCTTACGATCCCGGCGATCTCCCATGCATAGGGATGGAAGTTGAAGCGCTTCCGGTGCAGGTGGTTGGCCAGGGCGTTCAGCAGGCAGTTGGTGGAGTTGGGATCGGTATCCTTGGGCTTCACCCATCCGAGTGAGGAGATCTTCTCCACAATAGCGTCCTCGTCATACTCCATGAATGCCAGGGGGTGTATGTTCACCGGCCAGCGAGACTGGTCGACCTCCAGATCCGTATCGCTCAGGAAGTAGGACTTGAGCTCGTCACCGGCAAGCCCGATGAGCGGGTCTCTCACCGAGCGGTGAGAAAACTTCTGCAGCCTGGGATTGGTCTGCATGATGGCGGAGCTGATGGGCGCCTGGCCCGGGGACCACCCGAAGGCCACCAGGGGGATGTGATAGGAAAGCGCAGTCTTTAAGACCATGGCCTTGACCATCCCGATGCAGGTGGTGCAGATGGAGCTGGCCCGGTCAAGGGTTTTGGGGCTGTAGATATTATTTTCCGCCGCAAGGCCAAAGACCTTTTTCATGAGGGCGAAAGGGGGGCTGAAAACCATGCACGCCGCCCCCATGGTGTCGGTCATGTGCCGGATGTTCACCATGGCCTGATTCGATATGAACCCGTTGTCGAAGACAAGGGCCAGCACCTTGAGATTGTACTGCTTTGCAAGAAGATAGAGCGTATAGGTGGAGTCCTTACCGCCGCTGTATGCCAGCAGGACATCGAACGAGCCCTTTGAGCGGCTGCTCTGAAGCAGGGTCTCGAACTTTTCCCGGTGGGCCTGTTTTTCGCGGCTGTCCGGGATGGGAATGTTCCTGCAGTAGTTGCAGACACTCGCTTCATCGAACTGAATGCCGGGGAAGCTCTCCGGCAAAACGCATTTCGAACAGATTGTCATGATTTCAACGCCTCCTTGTCGATCTTGCCCGAAGGCTTCTTGGGCAGGGACCTTGCGATAGTGAAATGCCTGGGATGCTTGTGGGGCGCCAGGCGCTCACCGATAAAAGATTTCAGGGCGTCCAAGTCGAAGGCCTTCTCATCAAGCGGCACCACAAAGGCCTCGGGCACCTCGGAGAGATACTCGTCGGGCCTTCCGATGACCGCTGCCTCGTGCACCATGCCCGATTCCACGATCGCGTCCTCGATCTCCCTGGGCGACACCCGTTCCCCCCCGATCTTGAGCATTTCCTTTTTCCTGCCGGTGAGAAAGATGAAGCCCTCGTCATCCAGGTGACCCAGGTCTCCGGTCACGAGACCCCAAGGCTTGATGACCTTCTGCGTCTCCTGGACGTCTTTCCAGTAGCCGAGCATGATGTTCTCGCCCGAGGCGCAGATGTTTCCCACCTCGAAAGGCCCCAGAACCGTGCCGCTGTCGTCCCTGATGGTGACCTTGACCTGGGGGATGGGTATGCCGATGGAGCCGAGCTTGTCCTTGATCAGCCGTTCGGGGGGCAGGTAGGTGAGCCGCGCCGCTGCCTCGGTCGCGCCGTACATGATGTAGAGCGAGGTTTTGCCGATGCAATCCAGGAGCCGTCTGGTCAGGGCGGGCGCCATGGCGCCTCCGGCCTGGGTGATGTAGCGCAGGCTCGGGATCGAGGTCTTGGGAAACACGGAGCGATTGAGCAGGATGGCGAAGGTGGAGGGAACACCCGCAAAGCCGGTCACCTCTTTTTCGACCATGTCCTTGACCACGGAGTTGGGAAAGGCGAAACGGTTGTTGATTACCACCGAGCCCCCGACCATGAAATGGGTGTTGAGCAGGGTCTTGCCGTATACATAGTAGAAGGGAAGGACCGCCATGACCCGGTCCGTGTCGCTCAGTCCCAGATAGGAGACAATGGACGCCGTGTTGGCGCACAGGTTGTTGTGGGTCAGCATCACGCCCTTGGGTCTGCCCGTACTACCCGAGGTATATACGATGGCGGCAAGGTCGTCGTGCTTGAGGTTGGTCTCCGGCACCCCCTGGGGCATGGACTCCACATCGCTCCAGGTATAGCGCCTGGCATGCCCGTTGAAGAGATCCCCATCGGGCACGATGACGCAGGGAATATTGATCTCCTGGAGCCTCATGGCGCTCGATCGGGACAGGATACACACCCGTGCGCCCGAGTTCTCGATGTAATAAGCGGCCTCTGCCGGTGTGCTCCGGTCAGCCACTTCCACACAGACTCCGCCTGCCTTGAGCACCCCGTAGTAGCTCACCACGCTCCTGATCGAATTCTCCATGATCAGCAGGACCCGGTCGCCCTTCTGTAATCCATGTTCGATGAGCAGGCGGGCAAGCCTGGCGGCAAGCGACTCCAGCCCGGCAAAGCTGGCGCTCTGCGCGCCGTCGAGCAGGGCGGTTTTCTCTGGAAATCGATGCGCGGACGATTCGAGGAACTGGTGGACGAATCCAGCCACTAAGAGATTCCCTTGGTTTTCAGGAAATTGACGATGTTGTTGACGGTCTCGAGGTTTTCCGGGATCAGCTCCTCGTCTTCGATCTTGATTCCATAGGTGGCCTCCAGGTATTCGACGAGCTCAAGCACACCTGTGGAATCCATAATGCCGCTCTCAATCAGGGATTCGTCAGGATCGATCCGGGCATCGGATCTGCCCATGATAAAATTCTCTTTGATGAATTCAACAACATCCTTCAATATGTCTGGCATTTTACCCTCTCGAATAATACTCTTTGTGTGAGACCTATCGGTATCTTATAAAGCAAAATTGATAATTTCAATGGGAAAATTGACCGATCGGCCCGCTGATCGGCTGCGCACGATGATAACGGACCGCTTGCGCCAGCCCTGTTGCCTTGAAAACATTCTTTGGCCAAGGCTCTGCACGACATGGATTCAGTTATTCATGTCAGCGGAGTCGTGCTGTTTGTCGAGAAGTCCGCAGTCAGCAAGTGTTGTCCGGACCGTGGTGAAGGCAAAATCCCCGAGCAGACGGCTGAACCTCGTGAACGAACGGTTGATGCCTGTGTAGGTGCGAAACCTGGACAGCAAGGATGCACCGGCGACTCGCGGGGTATCGGGGTTGAGCTCCCAGGGGTGGATATAAAACACAAAAGGATCCCCCTGTCGCTGGAGGCGTCTCAGTGCGGTCCTGATCACGCAGTAGGGCAAAAGCCTGAAATAACCGCCTCCTGAAACAGGAATATTGACCGGGCCTATCTTCAGAGTGGAGATGGGAAACTCCACCAGAGAGCTTCCTTCGATCCTGTGAGGCACCCTGGGCGCATCGGGGATGCCATAGTAGTCGTGATAGATCGGGAAGATGCTCGAATCGTACTTGAATCCAAGCTCTTCCAGAATGTTTAAGGCCCACAGCGTGCTCCCGGTTATCGAGTAGGTGGGGGCGCGATACCCGATGACGCGATCCCCGATGCAGTCTTCGAGCACGTCCTTTGCCCTCGATACGTCCCTGCGGAATGTATCCGGGTCCTGGCTGGTAATGACCTGGTGCATATGGCCGTGACAGGCGATCTCGTGCCCGCGCGCATGGATGGCCTTGACGAGCTTCCGGTTGCGCTCCGCTATCCAGCCGAGGCAGAAAAAGGTCGCGGAGACGGCCTTCTCGTCAAGGAGATCGAGGATCCTGTCCGTATTGCCTTGCACAGCCGGAGAATACTCCTCCCACGCGCTGGCGGGAATGATGCCTGCAAACGCATGGATCTGAAAATATTCCTCCACATCGATGGTCAGAGCATGTCTCATACTGGATTGTATAATATAGACAGACAAGCCATACCGCAAGACATGAATTGGCTGATCGGCCTGCCCCTCCAGACCTTGTTCAAAGAATGCACCTAATAGTCGCCTCGGATATCGCGGGGATTTCACTGCAAGGGTGTGATCCGTGCGTGGTTCTCCCTTTGGCGCCCGGCCTTTGCAAGCCCCGAACACCCGGCCTAAAAATGATTGATGAATCATTCAAAATGGTTTAGAGTTTATTTATTCTCGACAAATGCGAAAGTCGGAGACAAGGGGGCAAGGCCGCCAGGTAATCGCTAAGGAGGGTACTATGGGTTATTCTGAAAAGAGCATCGCAGGTATTTTTCACAACAGGGCGGAAAAATATCAGTATGAACCCTGTTTACGGTACAAGAAGGACGGCAGATATACGGCCATCAGCTGGCGGGAGATGCAGCGAATGGTCGGCAACCTGGGTCTGGGCCTCATCTCTCTGGGGGTGAAACAGGACGACATCGTCACGATCTTTTCCGAGAACTGCTGGCAGTGGCTGGTGGCAGACCTCGCGAGTCTGTCGATCGGTGCATCCGATGCGCCGATCTATGCCACCAACTCAGGGGAAGAAGCCGCGTACATCATCAACGACTCGGGTTCCAGATTCCTGTTCGTCTCCGACCAGGACCACCTGGACCGGATCCTCGGTGTGAAGTCCACCCTGAAAGGCCTCAAGAAGATCATCACCTTCGATCCCATCGAGACCGGCGACAAGAACATTGTCAGCTTCGATGAGGTGCTCAGGCTGGGAGAGAATTCCAAGGACAACAAGGTCTTCGAAGAGCGACTGCTCTCCATCGATCCGGAGGGACTCGCCACCCTTATCTACACCTCTGGAACCACGGGGCCGCCCAAAGGTGTCATGCTCACGCACAACAACTTTACGGCCAATATCTTGCAATGCTATGCGTCTCATCCCATCATCGGGCATCAGGATACGGCCCTTTCGCTTCTTCCCTGGAGCCATTCCCTGGGCAGGACCGTCAGTGTTTACCTGATGCTGCACATCGGAGCGGTCTTGAATCTGGCCGAGAGCTTCGGTACGGTCATGGAGAACATGATCGAGATACGCCCGACCCTCATGGTTTCCGTGCCTCGTCTCTTCGAGAAGATCCACTCCGGGATCTTCTCGAAGGTGGAAAAGGCGAGCCCGACCAAAAAGAAGCTGTTTTTCTGGGCAGTGGACGTGGCGATGCGGGCCGTGGACTATAAGGTACAGCGCAAGCCCATGCCCTGGACGCTCAAGGCCCAGTACGACCTGGCCGAGACCCTCATCTATGCAAAGCTCAGACAGGCCCTGGGAATGGACAGGATCAGGATCTTCATCAACGGCGGCGGAGCGCTCGCGCTGGACATCGATCGATTCTTCAACGGCATCGGGATCAATCTCCACAACGGCTACGGCCTCACCGAGACCACCCCGGTCACCAACGTCAACACCTTCGAGGTCTTCGAGTTCGGATCGGTCGGCCCGGCACTGGCCGACACCCAGGCCAAGATCGCTGATGACGGGGAGATCCTCATCAAAGGCCCACAGGTTATGAAAGGCTACTTCAACAGGCCCGAAGACACGAAGGCCGCCTTTACCGAAGACGGGTGGTTCATGACCGGAGACATCGGCCGTCTGGACGAGCGGGGATGCCTCTACATCACGGACCGCAAAAAAGACATCATCATCACTGCGGGCGGCAAGAACGTGGCGCCACAGAATATAGAGAACACCCTGGTGACCGATCCGTTCATCGAGCAGGCCGTGGTGATCGGCGAGGGGAGAAAATACTTGAGCGCACTGATCATCCCCAACTTTGCCGAACTGGTCTCCTATGCGAAAAATCAGGGAATTCCCTTTGACAGCAACGAAGACCTCATCAAGAAACCCGAGATCGTCTCGTTCTACGACGGCAAGATCAAGAATCTCATGAAGGACTATGCCCGCGTGGAGCAGATTCGCAGGTTCACCCTGCTGCCCAGAGAGTTCAGCATCGAATCCGGAGAGCTCACACCCACGCTCAAGATGAAGCGCAAGATCATCAACCAGAACTTCAGCGAGCCCATCGAGGCGATGTACAAAGAGTAGGGTCCGTTCAAGGGGGCAGCCCGGCCGGGGCTGCCCCCTTGAACGGAAGATAAAGCCCCGTACGCCATTAGGAGACGGGAAAAAGAGACCGGCGGCCCTGGCAGAGCGAATGTATGGGTAAATCTTGTGCACCTTGATACATTTGAAAAGTGGGCACTTCCCCAGGGCTTGAGAAGGTGCCTGTCCTCCGCAGCTTCAGCAAAGGAGAAAAAATGACCGGCAGGGTTCATTGGTTCACTTTATCTGTCCGGATTCATTTTCTGGTTCCTCTTTGAGAGCTTCTTCCCAAGGCCTTCTTATTTCACTGAATCTGTATTTTTCTCCTTGCAAACAATCCTCAAAGCCCTATATATAGTATGTATATTCATTCAAAGCACTACATCTAGTACAAAGAGGGGGAATTGATGTTTACCAAGATCAGAAAGCGCGACGGGAGATTTGCCTCTTTTCATGCACCAAAAATCACAAATGCAATCGCAAAGGCGGGCAGCGTCACCGGCGAGTTCGGTGCCGATATGGCCCACAGGTTGATGCTCAAGGTCCTGAGCATGGCCCAGGATACCCTGACTGATACCCCCACGGTGGAGGAAATCCAGGATATCGTGGAGGAGGTGCTGCTGTCCTCTCCCTACCGCAGGACGGCAAAGGCCTATATCATCTATCGGGACCAGCACGCCAAGATCAGGGAAATCAAGGCCGGGATGGGGGTGGACCTCATCGACCAGTACCTCACCAAGATTGACTGGAAGGTGAACGAGAACAGCAACATGTCGTTCTCGCTGCAGGGCCTGAACAACTATCTCTCTTCCGAGATCAGCAAGATCTACTGGCTCAACAAGATCTACCCCCCGGAGGTGCGCCACGCCCACTCCGATGGGGACTTCCACATCCACGATCTCAACATCATATCGGTCTACTGCGTGGGATGGGACCTCTACGACCTGCTGCTTCAGGGGTTCAAGGGGGCCCAGGGAAAGGTGGAGAGCAAGCCGGCCAGGCATTTCCGCACCGCGCTGGGCCAGATCGTGAACTTCTTCTACACCCTCCAGGGCGAGGCCGCGGGGGCCCAGGCGTTCTCCAACTTCGATACCCTGCTCGCCCCCTTCATCCGTCATGACGGGCTCGACTATGCACAGGTGAAGCAGTCGCTCCAGGAGTTCATCTTCAACATCAACGTCCCCACCCGGGTGGGTTTCCAGACGCCGTTCACCAATGTGACGCTCGACCTGGAGGTGCCTTCGTACCTGGCGGACCAGGGGGTCATCATCGGCGGTGAGGTCCAGGGCGCCACCTACGGTGGATATCAGCGCGAGTTGGATATGTTCAACCAGGCTTTCGTGGAGGTGATGGCAGAAGGCGATGCCAAGGGCAGGGTGTTCACCTTTCCGATACCCACATACAACATCACTCGCGACTTCAACTGGGACAGCCCCCATCTCGCAAACCTCTGGAAGATGACCGCGAAGTACGGGGTCCCCTATTTTTCCAACTTCATCAACTCCGACATGGACCCCGAGGACGCCCGGAGCATGTGCTGCAGGCTGAGGATAGACAACCGGCAGCTCGAGATGCGGGGAGGGGGGCTGTTCGGATCGAACCCGCTGACCGGCTCCATCGGGGTGGTGACTATCAACCTGCCGCGCCTGGGCCACCTGAGCGAGGACAAGGCCGATTTCATGCAGCGCCTTGACAGGCTCATCACCCTGGCCGGCACCAGCCTGGAGATCAAGCGCAAGATCCTGGAAAAGTTCACGGAGACAAACCTCTATCCCTACACGAAACACTATCTCGCCGGGATCAAAAAACGCTTCGGGGAGTACTGGAAAAACCACTTCTCCACCATTGGGATCCTGGGTATGAACGAGGCGTGCTTGAACCTCCTGGGGGTGAACATCGGCACCGAGGCAGGAAGAGGGTTTGCCCTGGAGGTGGCAGATTTCATCAGGAACCGTCTCATTATCTTGCAGCAGGAAACAGGGTGCAACTACAACTTCGAAGCAACCCCGGCCGAGGGAACCTCGTACCGCATGGCCAGGATCGACAAGGGCAAGTATCCCGGTATCATCTGCGCCAACGAGGAAGCCTTCCGCCGGGGTGCAGAGCCGTACTACACCAACTCTTCCCAGCTTCCGGTGAACTATACCGACGACATCTTCGAGGCCATGGATCTGCAGGACGAGATACAATCCAGGTATACCGGCGGGACCGTGCTCCATATCTTTGCCGGTGAACAGGTGGAAGAACCGGAGGTGATCAAGACCCTGGTCAGAAAGATCTGCAACCACTACAAGATGCCCTACTTCACCTTCACCCCAAGCTTCAGCGTGTGCCCGAGTCACGGATATCTCACCGGGGAACAGCCCGTGTGCCCGCAGTGCGGAGAGATCACCGAGGTCTACTCCCGGGTGGTGGGGTACCTGCGGCCCGTGGCTCAGTGGAATAACGGAAAGAAAGAGGAATTCAAGGAGAGAAGGGCCTTCTCGGTCAGAAAGGCCGAGACAGCGCAGCGGCCCTTCCTGCGACAGGCCCGGGCAGTGGATCTGGGCTCTGCGGAATCTTCCGGAGAGTACTGCGGGCAGGAATCGCCAGAGGCAAGAAAGGCGCTCTTAAACCGCTGAGCAAAAGGGGCGTGATCAACGTCAACTATTTTTTCCATTCGGTCGGGAGTTCTAATTGTCGCTGATCAGGGGCGCTCAGACATCAAACCGGCCTTGAAACGATCCTCGGGACGTTTCAAGGCCTTCTTAAAAAAATCTTCCGGCGGACGCGCAGCCTGAGCAAAGCACGAGAAAACCGCTCAGACGACTTTCTGGATAGCCTCTTTGAGGTCCTCGATCTTGAACGGTTTCCGGATGACACCCTTGAACCCGTGCTCCTGATAATTCATCACCACCGGGTCTGTGGAGTAGCCGCTGGATACGATGGCCTTTGCCGCCGGATCGATCTTCAGGAGATCCCGGACCGCATCCTTGCCTCCCATACCGCCTGGGATCGTGAGGTCCATGATAACCGCATCAAAGGGATTGCCCGATTCCATGGCTTCACAGTACATCTGGACGGCCTGAGCGCCTTCTGCTGCAACCTGAACCTCATAGCCGAGAAAATCGAGCATGCTGCTCAAAACATCCTGGATGATCTCTTCATCGTCCATGACAAGTATCCTGCCATTGCCCATGGGTGAACTCCTCTCCTTTAAGCCCTTTCCGATACTCTGCATGTACACAAACTATTCACAAACCAGGGGGAAAGATCAAGAGTAATATCATTTATTATCAGACCCTCACGTTTCCGGATGCGCTTCTGGAATCTGTTTTCCGGACATGCGCACGTCCGTCTGCATACAGCGATATGAAGGCGGGTCCATTCATTTTCCTTCTCAAGGAGTGCAGTCCTGTGGTAGAGAGCTGAATGTGACACCCAAGGGTACTCAAGAAATCAGGATCCATATCGCTCACCTGCAGAGGACCTCGCTCATCGACTATCCGGGAGAGATCAGCGCCGTTGTCTTCACCCAGGGGTGCAATTTCCGGTGCCCATACTGCCACAACCCGGAGCTGGTGGACCCCTCACAATTCACGCCTCCGCTCGATCAGGACGAAGTGCTCTCCTTTCTGAGCACGAGGAGGGAAAAGTGCGATGCCGTGGTCATCAGCGGCGGCGAGCCCTGCATCCAGCCGGGCCTGGTTCAGTTCATGAAAAGGCTCAAGGAAATGAAGTACCTGGTGAAGCTCGACACCAATGGATCGTTCCCGGATGTTCTCTCAGAGGTCTTGGAGTCCGATCTTGCCGATTTCATCGCCATGGATGTCAAGGCCCCGATCTCCCGGTATTCCCACGTGACGAGGTGCATATTCGATCCCGGCGCGGTTGCCCGGAGCATCCGAATCATCATGCGTTCGAACCGCGCCTTTGAATTCCGGACAACCCTGGTCAGAGAGCTCCTGAGCCCTGAGGACGTCCTTGAGATCGGCCGTGAGATCGAGGGGGCTCCCTGCTACGTTCTCCAGCGATTCGTCGCATCCAAGCATGTGGACGGGCGTTTTCTCGGGGCCAGCTCCTTTTCCGATGAGGAGATCGCGGATCTCAAGGAATCCCTCCGGGAAATGGTCGGCCGGCTGATCGTCCGCTAGGGCCGCATCTTTTCTCCCGGCCCGCACGGGTTTTTTAAGGTGAGTCCTCTCTTTGCCTGCCCGGACATGGAGACAACCTGTCTCTCACAAGACCCCGGGGCAAAGAGCAATGCCATAACCCCTATGCCGGGTTGCTCAAGACGGTATCCACCTTTTCGATGAGATCATCGGGAAGAAATGGTTTCTGAAGAAAGGCAATGTCTTTGAGATCTTCCTGCCGGATGACGTCCTCGCCGTACCCGGACATGAGCACGACTCTGATATCCGGCAGGATGGTGCGCATCTTCTTTGAGAGCATGATACCGTCGATGCGGCGCATGACCATGTCCGTGATCAGGAGATCGATCGTGCCCTCGTACTGCCGGGCGAGCTGAAGGGCATCGCCGCCGTTGCACGCAGTCAGTACATGGTGGCCGCAGTGCTTGAGTATCTCGTTGACCAGCTCGCGGACCGTGTCGTCGTCCTCGACCACCAGGATGGTCTTGCCCGTGGTTTTCGAACACCGTGCCGGCTCCTGCGGGGCTTCCTCGGCAAGAGGCCGGTCTTCTCCGGAGAAAGGAAGAAGAATCCTGAATGTCGTGCCTTTGCCCTCGGCGCTTTCCACCTGGATCCTTCCCTGGTAGTCCTTTACGATGCTGTTCACGATCCACAGACCCACGCCTTTTCCTGTTTCCCGTGTGGTGAAGAACGGATCGAATACATGCTGTCTCACCTCTTCGCTCATGCCCGAACCCGTGTCGCTCACGCACAGGCACAGATACCGGCCCGGGCGGATGTTATCATACTGCTGCGCAAGGGATTCATCGATGTCCAGGGCCTCGGTGGTGATGGTGATCTCTCCGCCTGACGGCATGGCCTCCTTTGCGTTTATCACCAGGTTCAGCAGCACCTTGGCGAACTGGGTGGGGTCGATCAGAATCTTCTTGACCCCTGCCGACCTCTGGACACTCAGCTTGATATTCTCTTCGATAACATGCCTGAGTATGGCCTCCTGATCGGTCATCTCCTGATCGATGTCGATCTCCTTGGGCTCAGGCCTGTTCTTGGAGCTGAATTCCAGGATCTTCTGGGTCAGCATGGATGCCTGTGTGCCGGCCTGGCAGATCTGGAACATCTTGCCGTAGAACGGATGACTCTTGTCCATGGAGCGGAGCATCATCTCGGAATAGCCATTGATGACCGTGAGGATATTCTTGAAGTCATGGGCAAACCCGCCCGCCATCTGCCCCAGCGTCTCCACGCTCGCTGAGTGGAGGAGATTGCGTTCCTGAATCTTCTGGTCGATCATGTCGAGTGCCTGGTACTGAAACGATATCACCTGGTTGTTCTTTATGATGGGCCTTCCGCTGATGAGCATGTAGAGGACCCTGCCATCGTGTGATATCATGCGGATCTGGTAATTCACTTCCTTCTTCCGCTGAATGCTCTCTTTCCACAGCTTCACCACTTTCTGCTTGTCTTCCTCGTGAATGAATTCGAGGATGTTTCTCCCTTTCACGGGCTGTACCATGCTTGTCTTTCCAAGAAACATTTCCCTGGCCTTTCTGTTGAGCTTGAGGATATCGCCGCGCCTGTCTGTAATAGCGGCCATGGCTGTCGCATTGATGAAGAAATCCTCGAAGAATGTCTCTTGCTCTTGGCATTCATCGGGCATACGGCCCGGAGAGGGGATCTCGGTCAGGATGCCCAGCAGCCCGACCGGAGAGCCATTGACGGAGAGAGGGTCCAGGGTCCTGACAAACGAGCGCGACACCCCGTCCGGACAGGATATGTCCTTGAGCGTCTCCCGGATTGAGGCGCCCTTATCCAGGACCCTGTTCTCCGCTGACGCGAGCTCTCGGGCGGCAGGGGAAGGGAAGAAGTCGCCCTCGGTCTTTCCGACGGCATGTTCCAGTGCGGAAAGCGCGATCATGTCCGCGTACGACCGGTTCAGCCATACATACCGAAGGTCGGCATCCTTGATATATACCGGAGATATCATGCTACCCATGGTTTCCCTGACAGGGGATATGAACCGGTCAAGGACAGTGCTCATGTTGCTTTTTTCCTGCATGGCATGCTCCTTGGTGTTGTTATGTATTCCTGGTGTTGTTTTTTACTCATCTTATCGGCACTGTGCGATCTGAATTAAACCCTCCCATCCTTGGCGTTTCGCAGCCTCGTCAACTGGAGAGGGCTGAGACGAGGGGGGCGTTTCCTTGTTGCTCCGGCAGGGAAGGAGGATTCACCCAGAAGGCGCGTCAGTCGAGGATGTCGCCCAGCACTGTAGACAGTTCGCTTAAGTTGAACGGTTTGTTCAGCTTTGCCACGATAAGGGGGTTGTTGAGCATCTCCTGTCGCTCATGCTCGAAGGAGAACCCCGAGGAGATCACGACCTTGGTCTTGAGGCCGTTGTTGAACATCTCCTGCAGCGTATGATACCCGTCGAGGCCGGGCATGATCATGTCGAGGATGACGAGATCGAAACCCAGACTGTCCGTCTTGAGCTTGTCGAGGCAACTGTTGCCGTCATGCGCGGTCTCCACCTCGTGACCGAGATGCTCGAGCATTTCCCTGCCGATGTCGCGGAGCATGTCCTCGTCATCTACCAGGAGAATCCGGGCCTTAAGCGAGTTGCGCTCGTTGAAGGGCTTCTCCTCCATCGCAGCCGGCTTCTTCTTGCTCCTTGAGGCGGGCAGCAGTATACTGAACTGCGAGCCTCTTCCCTCCTCGGACTGCACCTGGATGCCTCCGCCAGCGTTCTTGATGATGTTGTAGGTGATGGAGAGCCCCAGTCCGGTTCCCTTGGCAGTCCCTTTCTGCTTGGTGGAAAAGAAGGGGTCGAAGATCTTCGGGAGGATCTCCTTGCTCATGCCGCATCCGTTGTCGGCAAGCTCGACCTTCACGTATTTCCCTGTGTCGTTGAGAAGATAATGCCGTTTAAGGTTCTTGTCCACTGACATGACCTGCACATCGATGGAGATCCGTCCTCTCTGCCGATCGCCTATGGCGTCTTTCGCATTCACGACCAGGTTCAGCAGCACCTGGGTGAGCTGCGTGTGATCCATATATACCAGGGTGTTCTTCCCCATGTTTCCGAGGTTGAACCGGATGTTCTTCGGGATCGATTTGGAGGCCATGTCAATGACCTCCTCGATCACCTGGCAGATGGAGATATTCTCCGGCCGTCCCTCGTGTCGTTTTGTAAACACGAGCATCTGCCTGACGAGGTCCCTGGCGCGGTCGCTGATCTTTTCCAGGGTATCGAGGTAGGCGAGCTGCTTGGTCCTCTCGGTGGTATAGCGCAGCATGGCGAGGTTGCCCGATATTCCGGTGAGTATATTGTTGAAGTCGTGGGCCACTCCTCCTGCAAGCTCTCCGATTGTCTCCATCTTCTGGGCATGGATCAGCTGGATCTCCATGTGTTTTTTCTCGGTTATATCCACTGCCGTGAAGACCGCGCCTCCGTGAACCGGATCAATGAGGGGATAGATGCTGATATCGAAAATCTGGTTCGAGGAGCCTGCCAGTGCCCGTTCGTGAAAAAACTGCGGCACGCGGGTTTTCTGCACCTCTCTGATCACGTCCTCGAACTCCTGCATGTCCGAGCTTAAAAACGAGATCCCCTTGCCGATAACAGCCGACGGGGGCTTTCGGAAGATTCTGCTGGTGACCGGGTTGGCCATCTGGATCTTTCCGGCCATGTTCAGGCAGATGAGGATATTGGGGCTCGACTCGATGATGCTGTTAAGGAAGTTCGAGAGGTCGAGGATGGTGTGCTGAGCCTCCTTGAGGTCAGATATCACCTGGGCGTTGTACTGGATCTCGACGATCTTTCCGCCGTTTCTGATCACCGATCCGCTCGCCAGCAGATAGGGGGTCTCGCCGCCTTTGGCCACGGCCCTGAGCTCGAACCGCGGGGTATTGCCCGCCAGAATCTCTTTCCAGAACTCGATGAAGACCTCGCGGTCCCCGGGATGAGCGATCATGAGGATGCTCTTGCCGATCATCTCCTTTCTCGTATACCCGGATACCTCCTCGACCTTCTTGTTCAGGCGCTTGATATAACCGTGGGAGTCCGTGGTGATGATGAGCTCGTTGGCGTTTTCGAAGAGTGCCTCGTAGCGCCTTCGATTTTCTCTCATCTGACTCTCCAGGCGCTTGCGCCTGGTGATATCCGTGATAATGCCGCAGAACCCCACCGGATTGCCGGTCTGGTCCCTGAGCAGGCTTGCGGAGTTGTCGATCATCTTTTTCTTTCCTGATGCAAGAATGACCTCATACTCCATTCTCATGGGTATTCCGCTCAGATAGGTTTCGTGAAATGCCTTGAACACCCGCCTGGCAGTGGCCTTGGAGGTATAACTCCTGAAATTCAGACCGAGGATCTCCTCGCTGCTCCTCTCGATGATCCGGCAGAGGGAGTCGTTGGCATAGGTGAGGGAACCGCTCAGGTCCGTCTCGTAATAACCCTCTTGCATGCCCTGGAGAATTTTATGATATTTCTCGCTCGCCATTGCAAACCTTCGAGAACCCTATCGGGCTCGGGCAAATAAAACTTAATATACCAGAATCTCCTGACCTGTGCTAAGTTTTTCTTGGCCTTTTTTCTTACTGCTGCTGCAGATCTCTTCTCACGGGGTGGCGGGATGGAACATACCAGGGTCCAGGACATGGTCGATCAGATGAACCGGGTGTTTCTCGGGCAGGACGAGGTGGTGAGATCCATTGTGTGCGGCATTCTTGCGGGAGGCCACGTGCTGCTGGAGGGGGTGCCGGGCGTCGGGAAGACGCTGATCGGTCTTGCCGTCTCCCGGCTTCTGGATGTGAGTTTCAAACGTATTCAGTTTACCAATGACCTGCTGCCCTCGGACGTGATTGGTTTTCATGCCGTCAGGATCGGAGCCGGCGGTTTCGAGCTGGTGAGGGGGCCCATCTTCGCAAGCATCGTTCTGGCAGACGAGATCAACCGGACCTCGCCCAAGACGCAATCCGCGCTCCTGGAGGCAATGGAAGAGCGCCGGGTCACCATGGACGGCGTCACCTACGACCTGCCGGCTCCGTTCATGGTCATCGCGACTCAGAATCCTGTCGAGATAGCCGGAACCTTTCCGCTGCCCGAGAGCCAGCTCGACCGGTTTCTGTTCAAGATACAGGTGGGGTATCCCTCGCTCGAAGAGGAGCAGCAGATTATTGCCCGGGGGATCGACCACACCGAGGCCCTCAGGCTTGAACCCGTCATGACCAGGGATATTCTTTTTTCCATGATCGGGTGCGTTTCCCGGGTCCTCGTGCACAGGGACGTGCTTGAATACATGACCGGTCTCGTCAGGTCGACCCGCTCTCTCCCGGATGTCGAGCTGGGCGTGTCGCCCCGGGGAGGTCTCGCCCTGAAGCGGGCGTCGCAGGCATGGGCCTTCATGCACGGGCGGGATTTCGTCACACCCGGCGATGTCATGACCATGATGCCGCTCGTTCTTCCCCACCGGATCATAACACGAGGAGGCGATCCCTACGATGTCATCCAGGCCCTGGCCCGGGAAGTCCCGGTCCCTCTCTGAGCTGCTCAGGCCTCCGCGGGGTTTTGCGCCCACCAAGCCGGGCAAGGTCTTCTTCTGCTTTCTGGCGGCTGTCATCTTTGTAGCCATGCTCACGGGCAACAATCTCCTCTTTCTCATCATCGCCTTTCTCCTGTCGTTCATGGTCGTCTCCGGCATCGAGTCAGAAATGAACATCCGCCACCTGGATGTGAACAGAACTCCCTCTCCGGAGATCTATACCGGCATGCCCGGAGAGATTTTTTACACCATTCGGAATCCCAGGCAGGATTCAGTCCGGCTCGTGCTCTACGACGAAGGGAGGATAGACATCCCGGCACTCACCCGCGGGGTCAGGGAGATATTCCGGCATGAGAGGACATTTTCACGGCGAGGCAGGCATGTCCTGGGCAATATGACCATCTTCACCACCTATCCCTATGGCCTGTTCAGAAAATCCATCACCTTTCACATGAAAACCCCTGTCATCGTGTTTCCCGCTCCAATCGCCTGTTCGCCCGGTCTCTTCGATGGGGATTCGGGGGAGGGCATGGGCAGCGGCAGCGAGAGCATATCGCACGTGCGGGCCTATGTCCCGGGTGATGCTCTCACCTCTATTGTGTGGAAAAAACAGCACCTGGGGTTTGTGTCCCGGGTCGTCCAGGGCTGCGGAGACTGTGGGTCGGTCCTGGTCCTCCAGCCCGGAGGGGATCTGGAGCGAAAACTCGGGCAGGCCGTGTTTCTCGTGCTTGAATGGTGGAAATCAGGGATGAGCTTCGGGATATCGTTCAACAGCCACTTCAGCGGGCTGGGCGCATCGGTGGCGCACAAGACCGCGATCCTGAGCGCTCTTGCCCTGCTGGATCACCTGGGAGAACCCGAGATCAGAGATTTTCCGAAAGGCTGCCATGTCGTCCATCTCTAGCACTGCACTGCTCACCGTAGGAACCTCTGCCGCCGGCATCCTGTGCCTGAGCCTGTCAGGGCTGCTTCCGTGGACCGTCTCGGCCCTTCTGATGGCCGTTCATGCGCTCGTCCTGATACGTTTTTCCGCGCGGTTGCCTCTCGGCGCTCCTCTGGCCATGATCGCAAGCGTACTCGTCATGTCCTTTGAGGCCTTTCGGATCCTCGAACAGGGAAAAGACGTGATGCTCTTCGCCTTAAGAGACCTGATCGTGTTTTTCGCCATGCTCAGGCTGATCCTGCCGAAAACCTCGCGCGAGCTTTATCAGATCGCAGGGATTGCCATAACCGAGTGCACGCTTGCAACTATTGCCACCGAAAGCCTGCTTTTCCCGGTTGGCCTGCTTCTCATGGCCGCTCTCGTGCCCATGCTGCTCTCCAACCTCGATGAATCAGGGTTTGGAGAAAAGGCAAGACAGCAGGTCGAGCCCATGCACTGGGCAAAGGTCTGGGCCGGGATCGTCGCCATAGCGTGTCTGCTCTTCATTCTCATCCCCAGACCCTGGTCAACTATCCTGAGGCAGGGAATCATATCCCGGCCCCAGACCGGGTTTTCCGAAGAGGTGGACCTGTACCGCACCGAGTCCGTCAGCACCGACCGATCCGTGGTCATACGCATTATATGGGATCAGGGCAAGGCCCCAGGAAGATTCTATCTCTCCGGGGCCCGGCTCGGAAAGCTCAGACAGGACGGTTTCACCACGGAACCGGGGCCCCGGACCGGCCCGTGCACTGTGCAGGAAAGCACTGACAGGCTCACCATCTATCCAACGGGACTCGTTTGCCGAAATGTCCTGTATCCATTCAGGCTTTCCCGCATATCACCCTTGGAATGCAGTGTACAGGGGCCCAACCTGTACTGGGACGGGGAAGCCCCCCCGGTGTACGAGGTATGGGTGCATCGACTCGGCAATGATGACACACCGGGCTCTGCCCAAGTGCCCGATGAGCTTGGAGATGTTGCCGAACTGGGCAGAAGAATAGCAGGCCAGGGAACGGCGCGGCGCAAGGTGCGCAGGCTCACGCAGTACCTGCAGTCGCACTATGCCTATACTCTGGAGGGTCTCGCCATCCCCCGGGAGATTTCACCCATTGCCTGGTTTGTGTTTAGGGGCGGGAAGGGGAACTGCGAGCACTTTGCATCTGCGCTTGCGGTCATGATCAGGGGATGCGGCATACCATCGCGTGTGGTCACGGGTTTCCTGGTCAATGAGTTCAATACGAGCGGGGGATACTACGTGGTACGGGCGGAGAACGCCCATGCCTGGGTGGAGTATCTCGATGGGACGTGGAAAACTGTTGAGGCCGTTCCCCAGGGCCGGATACCCGACTTAAGGAGGGCACATCCCTTCGATGCCCTGCGGTTTCAATGGATCAGATGGGTGATACAATACTCCCTCGATGACCAGGTACACCTGGCGGCAGCGATCTTCTCCCCATCGGTCCGGACCGAGGGTCGGGCAAAAACCGTGTTCGCAGGTTTTGCCTGCATTGCCGCACTTGGCACCGTGATGCTGCTGATCTCTCATCTGATGAAAAAAAGGGGGGCTGCCCCCTACCGGAAGGTGCTTGGCGCCATTGCAAAGAAAGGTCTCCGGCTCGACCGGTCAGCCCCGCACGAGGCACATCTTGCGCAGGTCCGCGAGCACTGGCCGTCTCTGGAAGGCGCGTTCAAGGCCTTTCTGGACGATTATCTGGCCGGCAGGTTCGGGGACCGCGACATGGATCTGGCGACGAGAACGAAACGCATGATCAGGACGGTCAGGAGAAGCCACGGGCCTCCGGACCGGCGACCCCGAAAACGCTCCTTTTAAGGGACAATGAGTATCTCCACCCGCCGGTTCATGGCCCTGCCTTCTTGCGAGGTATTGTCCGCGATGGGCTTGGTTTCGCCAAAGGAAACAGCGCAGAGCTTGTCCTTGGGGATGTCGGAGTCGTTGAAGATCAGCAGAACCGACATGGCGCGGGCCTGGGCCAGATGCCAGTTGGTGGGATATGCATTGTTCGAGGCCCCGGCGACGGGTGTGTTGTCTGTATGGCCTGCGATCTCGATGGAAGCCGGGTTGAGCTGTTTGAGCCCCAGCGCGATCTTTCTGATCACGTTCGAACCCCTGGGGGTCAGCCAGGCGCTTGCAGGCGTAGGAAAGAGAGTTCTCTGAGGGATGACGACCTTGATCTTTTCCGGGGTGCGGACAATATACACCTGGTCCCTGATCCGCTCGGTTTCCAGAAATGACAGGATGTATTCGTAGCCTTTGCCCATCCGCCACTGCAACTCCTTTTTCTCCTGGAGGCTGGTGTTGGACTGGGATATCTGCTTCATAAGCACCTTTTTCTCTTCAAGGCACTGGATGTTCCTGTCCAGAAGATCCTGCTTTTCCGTGATCAGGGAGGACAGGGTCGTACTGGTCCTGTCGAGTTCTTCCAGCGCGCTGCCCAGCCTTTCCGAAAGCTGTACATTGTCTTCCCGGATCATCTTGAGTTCCTGCCGACATGTATCCAGCTGCCCGGAGACGGCCAGATATTCGGCCTCACTGTACTTGTGAGCGCACCCGAACATCAGGAGCAGTGACAGGACCGGGAGGACACGCAGACCATATGCTTTCATGGGAAAAAATATACCCGCTTCGCCAGGCACTGTCAATCCTTTGCGATTCAGGTACGTTCAAAGCTGCGGCCATGCCCCTTAAAAGAGATCTCTTATGGTGTGGACAGGCGAAAATACCGTGCGTATAATCCTGAACACAGTATGATCATCCAGCGATATGTGCTCAGTCATCTCCTGAAGGTCTTTGTGGGGGCCGCTCTGGTCCTGTATAGCGTCATGTTCATTGTCCAGTGGATACGCATCGGGCAGGTCATGTCGCTGGAGGATCTCGACGTTCTGCTCCTGGCCCTGGTGCCGCTGGCCATCTTTGTCCTGCCCATGGCGCTGATCTTCAGCGTCCTCATGGTCCTGGAGAAGTTATCCACCGAATCCGAAATCATCGCCATGCAGGCGTGCGGGATCCGGATGCGCACCGTCCATGCGCCTATCATCGCTGTTTCCCTCGTTTGCATGGTCCTGCACGTGAGCATTGCCATGTATCTGGGCCCCCTCTCCATGCAGAGGATACAGGAGCGCCTTGTCGAGAAGGCGCCGGAAAAGGTATATTCCTTTATCAAGGAGCGGGAGTTCATAGACACCTTTTCCGGTGTGACGCTCTATGTCGAGTCCGTGAACCAGGTGGCCCGCGAACTCCACAACGTGTTCATCGAAACCCAAGGATCGGGCCGCTCCATCATTGCGGCGGAAAAGGGCACCATTGATTTCTCGCCCTCGGGCATTCTCATGAGGTTGTCGGACGGAAGCGTTTTCATGGAGTCGGGCAAGAGCCTGCGGTATATCACCTTTCAGGAATATACCTTCACCCTGGACGCTGACTTTAAGGGCAAGCTCGGGATCAGAGACGCTGATGTGCTGACCCAGTCTCAGCTTGCCGAGCTGATCCAGGAAAACCCCAAGCCCAAGATGATCAAGGAGTACCATAATCGGTATTCCTTTCCCGTGATCAACCTGATCCTGGCCCTGGTCGGCATACAGTTCGGCATCCAGAGGCCGCGTTCGCCCAGGCATTCGGGCATCGTATTCGGACTCGGAACCATCCTGGGCTACTACCTGGTCTTTCTCATGGCCGACCGCCTGGTCAAGGGCGGTGTCCTGAACCCCGTGGCCGGGGCCTGGATCCCCAATGTGATCTTCTGTGTGATCCTCCTGGGGGTGTTCTTCTGGAGGCGCTCGGGCCTGGGCAGGGGAGGCGCGTGATGAACTCCATCATACGCAGGTACATCTTCAGGAAGGCGGGCGCCATGACGCTGGGCGCCCTGACAAGCCTCGTTCTCCTCATGGTGATCTCCGAACTGTTCGGGAAACTCACCACCTTTGCGGAATACGGCACGGGGCTACCTGTGATCCTGCAATATCTTGCATTCTCGGTGCCGCAGATGGTTCACTGGGTCCTTCCCTTTTCGGTCTGTCTGGGCATACTGGCAGCCCAGGCCGCATTCTCGCGGCACAGCGAGATCATCGCCATGCAGTCGTGCTCAGTGTCCCTCAAGCAGATTTATATTCCCTATCTCTTTGTGGGTATCCTTGCGACCATCCTGATGGCCTCCACGAGCTTCTATTTCTATCCCATGGCCCAGAGAAAGGCCGAGAGAATCGAGAACCTGAGCATCAAAAAGACCGAGGTCGCCGGAACCTTCTCGGTGAGCGGGGGGCGCTTCAAGGTGGGACAGGATATCTACAGCGTGGCCAGGCTCGACGTTGCCCGGGGAATCATGGAGGACATTACCTGCTACCGATTCTCCTCAGGCAGGCTCAAACAGGTGATTCGTGCAAAGAGCGCCCGCTGGAGCGGCGGCGTCTGGACCGCACAGGGAATGGAGGTCATCGAACTCGGGAACAGGGGGATATCGGATCCCCGTCCCGCCACGGTTCTTCCTCTCGGGCAGGAGCCCGAGGACCTGGTCATGGCCGAGACGAACTCCGAGCTGCTCCCGATCACCGAACTCCGCACCTACCTTGTGCAGCTCAGGCAAGACGGCATCGCGTCTCCCGCCACTGAAACCCTGTATCACAGCCGGATCAGCTTCGCCCTGGCGCCGTTCATCATCACCATCCTCGTGATTCCGTTCGGGATGCGCTTCCCCAGGGCCGGCGGAATCGCGCGAGGGATCTCCCTGGGACTGGTGCTGGGGCTGTCCTATTGGTTTCTCCACTCGGGGATGACCGGGCTCGGGGCCTCGGGCGTCATCCACCCCCTGGCGGCATCGTGGGGCGCAAATGCCGCGGCCCTGGTTCTGGCCTTTACCATATTGCTGAAAAAAAGGAGGGCTTTGTATGGCTGACGTGGTGATCATCGGCGCAGGACCGGCAGGTATCTTTGCGGCCCAGGAGCTGGCCAAGAGCTCGGACGAGCTCGACATAGTCATCGTGGAGCAGGGCAAGGACATCATTCAGAGGAGCAGGTCGGGCAGGGATATGCTTGTGGGCTGGGGAGGCGCGGGCGCGTACAGCGACGGCAAGCTCACCATCTCGACCGATGTAGGGGGGCAGCTTTCGTCCCTGCTGAACGAAAGCGAGCTCCTGGAGCTTCTCGATGAGGTCGACCGGATCTATACGAGCCACGAGTCGAGCGGGGGCCTCTACGCGGTGGAGCCCGACGACGCTGCCCGGATCTCGGCCCGGGCAAAGCTCGCCGGCCTTATCTACGTCCCCACCAAGGTCCGCCATATCGGTACCGAGAACTGCTATACCATTCTCAAGAATATACGGGAAGAGCTCCGCAGCAAGGTAAAGGTGATCTTCAATACCCGGGCCCGGGATATCCTGAAACAAGGCGGCCAGGTCACGGGCGTGAGCCTGGAAGACGGCACGGTCATCGATGCGCGCGCCGTCATTGCGGCCCCCGGGAGGGTGGGGTCTTCCTGGATGTCGGGGCAGGCAAAGCAGCTCGGCCTGGAAACCCGCCCCAATCCCGTTGATCTTGGCGTGCGGGTCGAACTCCCGGCCGTGGTCATGGAAGATCTGACTGAAAAGGCCTACGAGACCAAGTTTGTCTACTATTCAAAGACCTTCGACGACCGGGTGCGGACTTTCTGCATGAACCCCTACGGCGAGGTGGTCAGGGAGACCATGGGCGACATCCTCACGGTCAATGGGCATTCCTGGGCACGAACCCGGACCGAGAACACCAACTTCGCCATCCTCGTGAGCGCCGATTTCACCGAGCCCTTCGACGACCCCATCGGCTATGGCGAATCCGTGGCCCGGCTCGCCAACATGCTGGGCAAGGGGGTCATTGTCCAGCGCCTGGGGGACCTTCACGCCGGGAGAAGGACCAACCCGTCCCGACTCTTGAGGTGCCTGACCAACCCCACCCTGCACGACGCCACCCCCGGGGACTTGAGCTACTGCCTGCCCTACCGGATCCTCACCGACATCATGGAGATGCTCTCCAGCCTCGACGAAGTGGCGCCGGGCGTGAATTCCGCGCATACGCTCCTCTACGGGATCGAGGTCAAGTTCTACTCCAACCGCATCGAGCTCGACCGCGGGCTAAAGACCGAGATCGAGGGGCTCTATGTGATCGGAGACGGCGCCGGCATCACCCGTGGCCTGATCCAGGCGAGCTGCTCGGGCATTATCGCGGCCAGGTCCGTGCTGAGACAGCTCGAATAGTCCGCGCAGCCGGACGGAAAATCGAAATTCATCGAATTCCGGAAACTTCCCCAAGGGGAGGCTTCACGCCATTTTTTTGCTTGGACAGAAGTATGGATTTATACTATCGTCTTGACGATATTTAACACCTATAGCGAAGAGAGGGAGAATGTCATGGCAAAGAAACTGGTGTACCTCTTCGGAGGCAGGGGAACCAAGGCCGAGGGCAACGCCGAAATGAAGGACATCCTCGGAGGCAAAGGCGCAAACCTTGCCGAAATGACCAATCTCGGAATCCCCGTACCTCCCGGCTTTACCATTTCCACGGAAATGTGCAGAATCTATTACGAGACCAATGGGCTTCCGAAAGAGCTCAAGACCCAGGTGAAGGAAGCCATCCGCAAGGTAGAGCGTATCATGGAGCTCGGTTACGGCGATGTGGAAGCCCCGCTGCTTTTCTCGGTCCGCTCCGGCGCCAAGGCGTCCATGCCCGGCATGATGGATACGGTTCTGAATCTCGGCCTCAATGACGCGACCGTTCACGGACTCGTCAAGATGAGCGGGAACGAGCGTTTCGCCTATGACTGCTATCGTCGGTTCATCCAGATGTACTCGGACGTGGTGATGGGCGCGGATTCCGATGCCCTTGAAGAAGAGCTCGAGAAGATGAAGCACAAGAAGGGCGTCAGGCTCGACACCGAGCTCACGGCAGACGACCTGAAAAAGCTCGTGGCCGTCCTGAAAGAAAAGGTGAAGAAGCTCACCGGCAAGGACCTGCCCTCTGATCCCATGGACCAGCTCTGGGGCGGAATCGAGGCTGTGTTCAAATCCTGGAACACCCCTCGGGCCATCACCTATCGCAAGCTCAACAGCATCCCGGACGAGTGGGGCACTGCAGTCAATGTCCAGGCCATGGTATTCGGCAACATGGGCGAAAATTCAGCCACCGGCGTGGCATTCACCCGCGACCCCGCCACCGGCGAGAATGTGTTCTATGGCGAATACCTCCAGAACGCCCAGGGAGAAGACGTGGTCGCCGGTATCCGGACGCCCATGCCCATCAACATCAAGGGCAAGCGCGACGCCTCGTTCTTGTCCATGCAGGAGGCCCTGCCGGATCAGTACAACCAGCTCGAGGAGATCTATCTCACCCTGGAAAGGCATTATCGCGACATGCAGGACATCGAGTTCACCATCCAGGAAGGCAACCTCTGGATGCTCCAGACCCGCACCGGGAAGCGCACTGCGGCGGCTGCCGTCAATATCGCGGTCGACATGGTGAAAGAGGGGCTGATCACCAGGGAAGAGGCCGTGAGCCGGGTGAACCCGGATCAGATCGACCAGTTGCTCCACCCCCAGATCGACCCCAAGGCCGAGAAAAACGTCATCGGCAAAGGTCTTCCGGCCTCTCCGGGGGCTGCGGTGGGCAAGGTGGTGTTTTCCGCCGAAGACGCCGAGGTCGAGGCCGCCAGGGGCGAGAAGGTCATCCTGGTGAGGATTGAAACCTCGCCTGAAGACATCCACGGCATGAACGTGGCCCAGGGCATCCTCACGGCCCGGGGCGGCATGACCTCACACGCGGCCGTTGTGGCCAGGGGAATGGGCAAGTGCTGCGTGTCCGGGTGCCAGGACCTTGTCATCGACTACAAGAAACAGGTCGCCAGGCTCGGCGCAGCCGCCTTCAAAAAAGGCGACTATATCTCGCTCAACGGCACCACGGGCGAGGTGATGCTGGGCGAGGTGGCCACGGTGGAGCCCTCCCTGTCGGGCGCGTTCGGCACCCTCATGAAGTGGGCAGACAAGATCCGCAAGCTGGGCGTCAGGACCAACGCGGATACCCCCAAAGACTCCCGGGTGGCCCGTGACTTCGGCGCCGAGGGGATCGGCCTGTGCCGCACCGAGCACATGTTCTTCGATGCTGACCGGATACTCGCGGTGCGCGAGATGATCCTTTCCGACGACGAGCAGGGAAGGCGCAAGGCCCTGGAAAAGATCAAGCCCATGCAGAAGGGCGATTTCGAGGCCATCTTCGAGGTCATGGACGGACTGCCGGTCACGATCAGGCTTCTCGATCCGCCGCTGCACGAGTTCCTGCCCAACACCGACGCCGAGGTCGCCGAGGTCGCCAAGGCCCTGAAGAAGACCCCTGCCTATATCGAGGCCAAGCGCGACTCGCTCCACGAGTCAAACCCCATGCTGGGGCACCGCGGCTGCAGACTGGGCATCACCTTCCCGGAGATCTATGAGATGCAGGTCAGGGCCATCATGGAGGCGGCGTGCGGCGCTGCAAAGAAGGGAGTGAAGGTCAAGCCCGAGATCATGATTCCCCTGGTGGCCCATGTGAACGAGCTCGCAGCCCTGAAGGCCATGGCTGTTGAGGTGGCCGAAGAGGTCATGAAGGCATCCAAGATCAAGCTCGACTACCTGGTCGGCACCATGATCGAACTGCCCAGGGCCGCGCTCACGGCCGACGAGATCGCGCGTCAGGCCGAGTTTTTCTCCTTTGGCACCAACGACCTCACCCAGACCACCTTTGGCCTTTCCCGCGACGACGCGGGCAAGTTCCTGCCCTTCTATGTCGACAAAAAGATCTTCCCCAAAGATCCCTTTACAGCCATTGACCAGGACGGGCTGGGAGAGCTCATCAAGATCGGCGTGAAAAAGGGGAGGTCCGCCCGGAGGAACCTGAAGATCGGCATCTGCGGAGAGCACGGCGGTGAGCCCTCGTCCATCGAGTTCTGTCACCGGGCGGGTTTCAACTATGTGAGCTGCTCGCCATATCGTGTCCCGATTGCACGGCTCGCTGCTGCCCATGCAGCACTGAAAAACAAGAAGTGATCATCAGCTTCGAGGGCGGAGAGGGGGTGGGCAAGTCCACCCACGTGAAAATCCTCTGCACGCATCTTGAACAGCACGGGCTGCCCTGGCTCTCGTTCCGGGAGCCGGGCGGCTCTGCCTTTTGCGAAGATATCCGCGGTCTGTTCTTTCACGAAGGCCTGGACACGATGACCGAGCTGCTCCTGGTCCTTGCCTCGCGCCGAGAAAACATCGTAAAACTGGTTCTTCCCGCGCTCGAGCAGGGCAAGGTCGTGATCATCGACCGGTTCATCGACTCGACCCTGGCGTATCAGGGTGTGCTGGGAGGACTCGGTGTCGGGCGCATTCGCGAACTCATGGAAAAGACCGGGACCTGGATCGAGCCTGACCTTACCTTTGTGCTCGATGTCGACCCCGGCCGTGCGCTGAAGCGAATTGTGCCGGGAGACAAGTTCGAGGATCGCGAGCCCCTCTTTCACCAGGAGTTGCGCAAGGCATTTCTTGACCTCGCAGTGGATGCGAGGCATTGCGTCATCGATGCCGACAGACCTCGCGATCAGGTAAGCCATGACATTCTGGCTGCGGTAGACAGGGTGCTGAGGCTCTGATAGTGAATGCTCGGTACGCGAGGCTACTCGGCAGGGCGTTTGAAATGGCCGCTTTTGCCTCCGGATTTTTCCATGAGACGGATGCCGCTTATGACCATGGTCTTGTCCATGGCCTTGCACATGTCATAGATCGTGAGCAAGGCAATGCTGGCTGCATGCAGGGCCTCCATCTCGACCCCGGTTTTTCCCGACACCTTGACGCTCGACTCCACCTCTATGCTCGCATCCTCCTCCCTGGGGAAGAACTCTACCGAAATCCGGTCAATGGGAAGCGGATGGCACAGGGGAATGGTCTGGGCCGTGTTCTTTGCCGCCATGATGCCCGCGATCTTTGCCGTGGCAAGGACATTGCCCTTGGCCACCCGGTCGCTCACCACCGCGGTAAAGGCCTCGCGGCTCATGCTGATGGAGCCCCGCGCCACAGCGACCCTGGTGGTGGTCTCCTTGCCCCCGACATCCACCATGGATATCCGGCCCTGGTCATCGAGATGTGTGAATCCCACGATGCCGTGCCGATCAGTCGGAATCAGACGATGAGGAAGAGTCGCTGGATGCCTTTGCAGGCTCAGGGGAAGACTTGGTGTCCGCGGGCGTGTTTTTCTTCGCATAATCCGTCAGATACCAGCCCGAGCCTTTGAGATGGAAGGAAGAACGGGAGATCAGTTTCTTGACCGGACCTCCGCACACCGAGCACTGCCGGACCGGGGCGTCGCTGAACTTCTGCACCGCCTCGAACTCATGATTGCACTGTAAACACTTATACTCATAAATAGGCATGAAAATGACTCCCTTGATCTACGATTTTCGTGGAACTATATAGGGGTGCTGCCTCTACCTTGTCAAGCAGCGTAAGCACGTTTTTCAGCCCGGTCAGGGGATTTTTTGCAAGAAGCAGCCTGGTCAGAGAGTCCACGATCGCCTCCTCGTCTTCCTTTCTGGACTCAAAGAAGTCGGCCATCCCGGAGGAGAAGCGCTGGATATGGATCAGCTCGTGGGTCATGATGAAGGTGAAGAACGACATCAGGTCGATCTCGCAGTGCCTGCTCATAAAGTCATAGATCTCGGTATCCTGCAGGCATATCCGAAACAGGGGCGGCTTGCGCCTGTCCTGGTGCGAGAGGAGGAGGAGGTGGGCAAAAACCCCTTCCTGGCGCTCGTGTTCACCCGACTCTGCCAGGGTCACGACATCGTAGAGACCCTCCCCGCTCCACCTGGTCTCTTTCGAGACGATATGCTCGGCCAGCAGGGAGCCTCGTACAAGCATATTCCTGTGCTCGAAATGGAAATACGCCATGCTGGTATCCTAGTGTCTTCACCAGGAAAAATCAAGGGCTCGATGTTCCCACCAGGCTCAGGCATCCCTGCCCGGATCACCTCTCCCCACCGGGCTCGGCTGTCCCGCCCGCTCTAGACGTCTCTGCCGACCGCCTGTGCGATGCGCCTGATGCCTTCCATCACTGATCTGAACTCGCTCGGGCGCAGCGACTGCGGCCCGTCGCACAGCGCATCCTCCGGCCTGGCATGGACCTCGATCATGATGCCGTCAGCACCGGCGGCCACGGCAGCATACGCCATGGGCTCGACGTAGCGCGCATGCCCGGTGCTGTGAGACGGATCGACGATGACAGGCAGATGGGTCTTTTCCTTGAGCACGGGCACAGCGGAAAGATCCAGGGTGTTCCGGGTGGCGGTCTCAAAGGTCCGGATGCCGCGCTCGCACAGGATCACCTGGCTGTTGCCGCTGGAGAGCACATATTCGGCCGACATGAGGAACTCCTCGATGGTCGTGGACATGCCCCGCTTGAGCAGCACTGGCTTTCTGGTCTTGCCCACCTCCTTGAGCAGCGGGAAGTTCTGGATGTTTCGCGCGCCCACCTGCAGACAGTCTGCATGCTCGGACACGATTTCGATGCTGGCTGCGTCCATCACCTCGGTGATAACAGGGAGCTGGTAGGCCTCTTTTGCCTTCGCGAGGAGGTAGAGGCCGTCGTTCATGAGACCCTGAAACGCATAAGGCGATGTCCTGGGCTTGAACGCCCCGCCTCTGAGCATATGGGCGCCGCTCTCCTTGATCGCCGCTGCCACCTCCATGACCTGGTCCAGGGATTCGACCGCGCAGGGCCCGGCAATGACGAGGAGCTTCCGGTTTCCCACCGTGACGCCGCCTCCCAGATCGATCACGGTCGATTCCTTCTTGGTCTCCCGGGAAGCGAGCTTGTAGGGGGCGAGGATGGGGATCACCTTTTCCACCCCGGGCTGGGCTTCCAGCGAGGCGAGGCGATGCTTTGTCCGCTCGTCTCCGATGGCCCCGAAGATCATCCGCTCTTCGCCCCTGCTCTCGTGTACCCGGTAGCCCATTTCTTCGATAAGCTTCCTGACATGATCGATCTCTTCCGGTGTTGCACCCTTTTTCATGGATATGATCATAGCGACCTCCTTGTATGGAAAGGCCCATGAGGTGGACCCACGGCAATAAAAAAGCCGTGGGGATTTGAACCACCCACGGCCTTTTTGTTCATATTTTTGAACAGATCAGCCCACAGGCGGTTCTCCCCTGGTAAACCAGAAATAATAACCAAAATACCTGTTGGCTGCTGTTGTAGTCATGCCGCTGTATATGCCAGAAATTATCCTGCCGGGCAAGGGGAAAATAGCCTGGTCGTAAAAAAGTTTCTACAGACAGAAACATCTGCCTGCGTACTTACCCTTCAGGGAAACTCGAGAGATCAATAGTATTTCCGGGGAGTTCACCTTGACACACCGGCAAGGTTCTGCTAGGCTCCAGCCCAACCCTGCTGCGGATTCAAGGGAACCCGGTGCGATTCCGGGACGGGGACGCCGCTGTGAACGGGGACAGACGGCCTTTACAAATCCACCACTGCCTGGCATCAGGGCGGGAAGGTGAGGCCGGCTGGATGATCCGTGAGTCAGAAGACCTATCCGCGGTCATTGGACTACGCTTGCGTACCCGGGCGGAGACTCCTAGGGAATTCATCCTATTAGGAGGTGTCCCCTTATGCACCATCGATTCACGGCAGCAAGCGCACTGGGTGTTCTGTGGTTTTTTCTCTCGTTTTTTTCCTTGTTTCCCGCCCATGCCGAGGAGATCATCGTCACGGCCACTGCCATTGACGACACATCGATTTCTTCCATGACCGGCAAGGCGCCCACCGCGTTCAGCGACATCGTGGAGGTCAGGCCCCTGGCAACCGGGCTCATCGATACCCGTGACGCGATCAGAAAGGCTGTCTCCGTCGATCTGCCCGTCTATGGCGGGGCGGTTCCCGTGCCGGTGAGCCTGCGGGGAACAAACTATCAGCAGACGCTCGTCATGCTCGACGGAGTTCCCCTCAGCTCGGTCAGCGGGGACCTGGTCGACCTTTCCCTGTATCCGGTCCCCGAGATCGACCGGATCGAGATCATCAAGGGCAGCAACTCGGCCGCATATGGCGGCTCGGCCATGGGAGGTGTTGTCAACATCATCACCCGGAATCCCCGGCCCGGCCACAGCCTGGAGTTCACCTCATCCCTGGGCACCTACGGGTACAGCCTCTACAACCTGCTCCTGAACACCGAGGCGGGCGGAACAGGGTTTCTCCTGGATGTGACCCGGAGCCGGGCGGACAACGATTTTCTCTACGAACGGGACGACGGCACCACGGCGCGCAGGGAGAACAACCATACAGAGCACACAGCTCTGCTCTCGAAGCTCTGGATGGATATCGACGGATGGGACACGCTGCTCTCGGGAATCCTCGCCGCCCAGGAGCTTGGCTCGCCCGGAAGCGAAGGCAGTGCAGGCATGCTGACCCCTGACGATGAGGTGAATACGACCCGATATTCGTTCATGATCGACACTGTCCGGGAACTCGATCCCGGCAGGTCTCTGGCCTTGAAGGCCTCCCGGATATCCACCCGCACCTGCACCAGCAATTTTGCCTTTTTCACCGGAGACATCCGGTCCCGGCTCACGAGCGATTATTTCGATGCGATCTATTCCCATGGCATGGGTCCCCTGAAACTCTCTCCCGAGGTCACCGTGCGCAGGGAGCGGCTCAGCAGCGACGACTACGGCATCCACTCGCGCACCGTTACATCCGGGGTTCTCCATTCGACCCTTGACCTTGACCCTGTTCTGTTTTCCCTTGCCCTGCGGCACGACTACAGCACCGCGTTTGAAGGAAGATGGACCTGGCACGGCGGGGCTTTCTGGAATGTCGTGCCCCATCTCGGGCTCAAAGCGAACGCGGGCACCGGGTACCGCGAGCCAACCATGGGCCATCTCTATTCTCCCTCCAGCTGGTACACCTTCATTTCCAACCCTGACCTCGAGCCCGAAAAGTCGTTCGGCTGGGACATCGGGCCCGTGGTCGAGTTCGAGCGGTTCGGCTTGGGCGCGAGCTATTTCGTGACGCGCTATAGCGATCTGATAAAGATGGACTCCGACCTTGCGGCCATGACCTTCACCTATGTCAATGTGGACCGCGCGCACGCCTCAGGAGTTGAGACCTATGCATGGGTAAAGCCGGTCGAGCCCGTGAAGCTCTCGCTGGGCTATGCCTTCAATCAGTTCCGGTACGGGAGTGGGCCCTTCGAGAGCAAGCGGATCAGGCTCAAGCCGCAGGAGATCTTCACGCTCCAGGCCGACTATCTGCCCGTGCTCTACGGACGGCAGGTCGATATTTTCGCCTCCTACCAGTTCAGAGAAGGGATCTACACAGATGATGCCAACACAGAAAAGACCGGCAACAGAAACATCGTCGACGTCGGCATCGCCTGTGAGATCACCCGGTTTGCCACGGCCGCCTTCAAGGTGAGCAACCTTCTGGACGACACCTCGGCGGAATACGAAGACCGGTCGGAGTGGGGCAGCTTCTGGTACCCCGTGCCCGGGAGGACCTACCGCGTCTCGCTGCAGATGAGGTTTTAGCATTACAGTGGTAATCAGTCATGGGGTCACCCGGGTATGCGCTTGACCGTCTTTTCTGCGATGAGGTCGTTGAGCTCTTGGAGAAGAACCCTTTCGTGTTTGTCGATTACACCGTCTTCGTGGGCCAGTGCGATGATCTCTTCATACTCGGAGTTCGTGATTACCTGGTCGTCGATCGCCTTCTTGATGATCTCTTCGAGCTTTTTCCCGCTTTTTGTCAGCATAGCAGACCCTTTCTTCCTGTTATTTTTGTATGTTCCCTATCACGGGAAAGGCTCTCAGGCAACGGGATTGCAGGTTGTTGACAAACAGGGCGCAAATCCGTGATAATCCTCCTGCAATTGGCTTAAAAAAAAGGGAGGTCGGATGCTCACGTTCACTACTGCCGGGGAGTCGCACGGGAGGGGTGTTTTCGCCTTTCTCGACGGCATCCCCGCAGGGCTTGAGGTAGATCGCGAGGTCATGGACGCCGATCTGGCCCGGCGTCAGAAAGGCTATGGCAGGGGAGGGCGGATGTCCATCGAACAAGACCGGGTGGATGTTCTCTCGGGCATCAGGGGCCGGGTTACCCTGGGGAGCCCGGTTCTTCTGGCGGTGTGGAACAGGGATTTCGACAACTGGAAGGAATATATGGATCCCTGGGAGATCGTGCCCGGCAGAGAGCTCTACACCCCGCGGCCCGGGCACGCCGATCTGGCCGGCGCGGCCAGATTCCGGCATACAGACCTGCGCAACGTGCTCGAGCGCTCGAGCGCCCGTGAGACCGCGGGCAGGGTGGCGGCAGGCGGGCTGCTGAGGTGCCTGCTTGCCGCTTTGGGCATGGAGGTGCATTCCTGGGTCAGGAGCATCGGTGAGGTGATGTTCACGGGCGGGTATGACCGGGCGCTCAGGGATTCCTCCAGCATGTTCTGCCCGGACAGTGAAGCAACCGCTTCCATGGAGCGTCTGATCGATAAGGCCCGGGACCAGGGCGACACGTTGGGCGGCGAGTTCAAAGTGGTGCTGAGCGGTATGCCGGCAGGCATTGGCTCGTATACCCAGTGGGACCAGCGTCTGGATACACTCCTGTCGGCCCAGCTCATGTCCATCCCCGGGATCAAGGCGGTCCAGATCGGCATCGGCACCAAGGCCGCGGCACTGCCCGGCTCAAGGGTACACGACGAAATTTTCCCCGGTACGCCAAAAAGCAGAAAGACCAACCATGCAGGCGGTCTTGAGGGCGGGGTTTCAAACGGGCAGCCAATCGAGGTGCTCTGCACCATGAAGCCCATACCCACCCTGAAAAAAGGCTTGAGGTCCGTAGACATCCAAAGCGGCGAGGCCATGCAGGCAAGCTATGAGCGGTCCGACTGCTGCGCCGTGCCAGCCGCATCCGTGGTAGGGGAAGCGGCCGTGATCATTGCCGCGTGCCAGGCGATTCTGACGAGCTTCGGCCTGCCCGCCATGGCTCCTCTCGTCGAGGCCTTTGACAGCCACCGTTCCTGCTGGGAGTCGCTATGATCTTTCTCACCGGCTTCATGGGCTCCGGGAAATCCACGGTGGGCCTGGGTCTTGCCCATCGCATGGACGCGCCTTTTGTAGATCTTGACACAATCATTGCCCGCAGGAGCGGGGCATCGATCCCGGAGATCTTCCGCTGCGCAGGGGAGCAGGCGTTCCGCTCCCTGGAGGACAGTGCGCTGCACGATCTCGCAGCCGAGGGCCATCCCTTGAGTGTCGTGGCAACTGGCGGCGGGCTGCCAATGAATCCCCAGAACAGAGGGCTCATGAAGGCGTGCGGCTGCACCGTGTTTCTGAAGGCATCGTTCGAGAGCCTGGAAGGCCGCGTCACCGGCGACGGGACCAGGCCCTTGTGGGGCAGAGACGCCCGGAGCCTCATGCAGGCAAGGACCCCTGCCTATGAAGATGCCGATCTGGTGGTGAACACTGACGGCAGGTCACCTGAGGAGATCACCCGCGAGATCCTGGAGGTTCTGCCCGGGCTGCCCGATCCGGCGGGCGTGGCCCTGCCGGACAATCCCTATCCGGTTTACGTTGGCAGGGGCATCTTCTCAAAGATCTTCCCCCTGATGATGCGGCATGTGCATCCTGAAGGGCTCTTTGTTCTGATCGATGAAAACGTGATGAAACACCACGGCCGAATGGTGAACGATGCCCTTCAAGGCTGCCCGGCCCACTTCATGCCCGTGCCTTCGGGCGAACAGTCAAAATCCATGGCCTTCCTGAACACCGTGCTCGACGCCATGTTTTCATGCAGGGTCAACCGGCAGTGGGTGTGCCTGGCCGTGGGTGGAGGCGTGACGGGCGACCTTGCCGGGTTCGCCGCGAGTATCTACATGCGGGGTATCCCTGTGGTCCAGGCACCGACCACCCTGCTGGCACAGGTCGACTCCGCCATCGGGGGCAAGACAGCGGTCAACCACGCATATGGGAAGAACCTGGTCGGCGCCTTCCACCAGCCTCTGATGGTGTTGAGCGACGTGGGTTTTCTCGCCACACTGAACGAGATAGAGATCAGGAGCGCCATGGCCGAGGTGGTCAAGTACGGGATCATCATGGATGTCCCGCTCTTTCACTATCTGGAAAAGGGGCGGCCCTACGACGATGCCAGGCTGGTCAAAATGTGCGTCAGGGACAAGGCCCGGGTGGTGGCCCGCGACGAGCGGGAAGGGGGCTTGAGGAGAATTCTCAATTTCGGCCACACGCTGGGCCACGCCGTGGAGAAGTCCAGCGGGTACACGCTGCCCCACGGGCTTGCCGTTGCCGTGGGCATGTCGTTCGCCTCGCGGCTCTCCCATGACCGCGGTCTGTTGTCATCGGAGGATCTGAAGCGCATCATGGATCTCATGGCCCGTGAAAACATCCTCCCTCGCAACCTCGCGCTCCCTCCTGCCTCAGAAGTGGCAGAGGCGCTCGCACTCGACAAGAAGGGCTCAGGCAGGGGAATCCACTTTGTATTGACACCTTGCATCGGTGGTGTTAGCGTACAAAAACTTTCTGAAATCGAAGTACTGGAGGCCTACCAGGGATTCGCTGATGGATATTCGAACAGCCTTTGAGCAGGGAGCATTTCTTCAAATCGCCGATGCCGCGGCCGATGCACTGACCCCTGAAGATCAGCTGATGGTGGGCATATCATTGTTCAAGGTGGGCCGCGAGACCGATGCCATGGCCGTGCTCCGGGCGCTTGCCGGCAGGGTGAGAGAACTTGCCAGGGCATTCTACTACATTGCCCTCATCCACCGCGGCAGGGGGGAAAGCGAGGCCGCGAAGTCGTGCATCGACCTCTATCTTCCCTTTTACCCCGATGACGACGAGGCCCTCGACCTGTTTCCGGAGGAAGATAGTGTGGGCGAGATAGCCCCGCTCATGAGCGAGGCGTCTCCCGAACTCGCACAAATCTATGCCGACCAGGGGCATTACGGGCAGGCACTGGAAATCTACTCGCGCCTGCTGAAAGACCCTGACCCTGATCCCCAGGTGCGCGGGAAGGCAGAGAGGGTGCAGACCCTGTATCTCATCAAGACCCTGGAAGGGTGGCTGGAAAGGACGCGGAAATGAAGATTCTGCTGATCAACGGACCAAACCTCGATCTGCTGGGCATCCGCGAGACCTCGCTCTACGGCCGGGTCAGCCTGCCGGAGATCGAGCGGGGGGCCCAGGAGAAGGCGCACTCGCTCGGCATGGAGCTCGAGGCCTTTCAGTCAAACCATGAAGGCGGGATCATCGAAAAGATCCACGCGGCACGAGAGGCACAGATCAGGGGTATCCTGATCAACCCGGGCGGCTACACCCACACCTCGGTTGCGATCCGCGACGCCCTGCTGGGCGTGGATATCCCCTTTGTCGAGATCCATATCAGCAATGTCTCGGCCCGCGAGCCGTTCAGACAGAAGAACCTGTTTTCCGACATCGCGGCCGGCACCATCTCCGGGTTCGGCCCATACGGCTATATCCTGGGGATCGAGGCACTCCATGAGCTACTCCGCGCAAAGAATCGATAGGGCGAGGTCGTTCCTCAAGGGGCTGGACGCCATCCTGCTCTCTTCCCGCCCGAACGTCACTTATGTAAGCGGATACACCGGCTCCGACGCCTTGGCCGTGTATACCGAATCGAGGATTGCGCTCTTCGTGGATTCGCGCAACACCATCCAGGCGCACGAAGAGGCAAAGGCCGAGGTCATCGAGATCAAGAAGCGCTGGGAAGACATTTACGAGTATCTTCGGTCTATGGGCATATCCACCCTGGGCATCGATTCGGACGTGATGGATGTCGACACCTTTCTCCAGCTCAAAGATCTGTTCAAGGATATCGAGATGACGCCGCTGGGAGGCCGGCTCAAGTATCTGCGGGCCGTCAAAGACCCAGGTGAGCTTTCGCTGATCACCGGGGCGGTCAGGATATCCGAGACCGCCCTCCAGGCTGTCCTGTCGCAAGGCATTGTCGGGCGCAGGGAGTCGGACGTGGCCTTGGACATCGAGTGCGAGATGAGGAGGCTCGGTGCGAGCGGCCCCTCATTCGAGACCATCGTGGCCTCAGGCCCGCGGGCGACCATGCCCCACGGCGCGGCATCGGAAAAGGTGATCCGGGAGAGGGAGTCCGTGGTCATCGACTACGGGTGCGTCTACCGGGGATACTGCTCGGATCAGACCATCACCGTGTGCACCGGCGATCCCGGGGATGACTTCATGGATGCCTACCAGCACGTGTTCAAAGCCCAGTCGCTGGGCATCGAGGCCCTGGGTCCCGGGGTCAAGACCGCATCCGTGGACAGGCGGGCGCGGGAGCACCTCGATTCAGCGGGCTACGGCACATACTTCGGCCACAGCCTCGGCCACGGAGTCGGTATGGAGGTGCACGAAATGCCCACCCTCTCCCCGATTTCCAAAGACACCCTGGAGGAGGGGATGGTGGTCACGATTGAACCCGGGGTCTATATCCCGGGAAAATTCGGGATACGGCTGGAAGATATGTTTGTGATAACAGATAATTCTTGCAAGCGAATTACAAATCTTGATAAGGAAGCCATAAAATTTCTCACGTAGGAGAGAGACAGCATGCAGTACTCAACCGCACAGTTTCGCAAGGGGTTGAAGATCGAGCTCGACGGCGAACCGTTCACCATCGTGGACTTCCAGCACGTCAAGCCGGGGAAGGGCGGCGCATTCGTGCGCACCAAGATGAAGAGCCTGATCTCGGGCAATGTTCTCGACAAGACCTTCCGCTCGGGCGAGAAAGTGGATGTGCCCAACCTTGAAGAGCGGAAGATGAGCTTTCTCTACCAGGACGATTCCGGGTATTGGTTCATGGATACCGAGACCTATGAGCAGATGAACCTCACGGAAGACCACGTGGAGAACGCCGTTGGATTTCTCAAGGAAAATGTGGAGGTGAACATCCTGTTTCACAACGGTTCTCCCATCGGTATCGATCTGCCCATGTTCATGGAGCTCGCCGTGGTGGAGACCGACCCCGGCGTGCGGGGCAACACCGCATCAGGAGGCTCCAAGCCCGCGAAGCTCGAAACCGGCGTTACGGTCCAGGTCCCTCTCTTCATCAACGAGGGAGACATGCTCAAGGTGGATACGCGCACCAAGGCGTATATCGAGAGAGTGAGCTAGATGAATCTGAAGATCGTAAAAGAGCTCATCGAGATGATCAGAAACACCGACGTGGTGGAGCTGGAATGGACCCCGGAGAGGATCCACATCATCCGCGGGGCTCAACAGCAGGACCGCTCCGCGTCCAGGACGCGGGAGACGGAAAAGGTCAAGGCCGCGGCCGTGGAGAAGCCCACGGTCACCATCACCTCCCCCCTGGTGGGAACATTCTACCGCTCGGCCTCGCCCGAGACCCAGCCCTTTGTCCAGGTGGGAGACCGGGTCAAGAAGGATCAGGTGCTCTGCGTCATCGAAGCCATGAAGCTCATGAACGAGATCGAGTCCCATGTCGACGGCATCGTGACCGCCATCCTCAAGCAGGACGGCGACCGGGTGGGCTATGGCGACCAGCTCTTCATCATCGAGGAGCTATGAGCGTATGCCGGCTCGTCCTGGACGGCAGGCATGATTCCCGAGCGAACATGGCGCGCGACTCCGCCATGTTCCGCTCCGTGGCTTCAGGCTGCAGCGCCGGGGTGCTGCGGATCTACAACTGGTCCGAGCCTGCGGTGACCTTTGGTTTTCATCAGCGAGCATTCATCCCTTTCGACCCAGGGGTCGACATTCCACTCTTGAGGCGCCCCACCGGCGGCGGCGCCGTTCTGCACACAAACGATTTCACTTTCAGCCTCTGTGCGCCCTTGGCCGGGGTGTTTGCCCGGGATGTGGTGGAGAGCTGCCGGACTCTCACCAGGACATTCGCCCGTGCCCTGAAACAATGTGCGATCGAGGTCGAAATGCACGGCCACGGCGCGGCATACTCGCGCGTGTGCTTCCAGCGATCTTCTCCAGTGGAACTCTGTCTGAACGGCGCCAAGATCCTGGGCCTGTCTGCTCTGCGCACCCGGCACGGCATGCTCCTCCAAGGTGTCATTCCGCTGACAGTCGATGCGGGCCTTTCGCGCCGGGTATTCGGAACCGAGGGCGACCCCGGCCTCAAGGGCATCCGCGATCATGCTCCGGATTTCAGAGAGGCAGAGTTCATTGGCTGTCTAGTGGATGCCTTTGCCTCTGAGATGGATCTTTTTCTTTCGCAGGGCCATGACCACGATGGTCAGCAGCACCACGATGATGAGCGAAAAGTATACCTGCGGCGAGAGCAACCTGGACACGAGCGCCTCTCCGAAGATTGAATACAGCACTATAGAAGGCAGCACCCCCAGGCAGGTGGCCTTCATGAAATCCCCCCATTCCACCCCGGCAGCTGCGGCAGCGGTGTTGATGGCCACAAAGGGAAAAACAGTGGCGAGCTGGAGCAGGAGCACGATAGGGTAACCGTTTCTGTTGATGATCTCCTTGATCCTGGCCGCCTTTTCCTCATGACCCCACCGGTTTTCGATTCCCAGCGACTTGACCAGAACAAAGGCGAGGTTGGCATTGATCAGTGCCCCGATATAGGATAGGACAATGCCCGGCAGCGGTCCGAAGCTCGCTGCTCCGGTAACGATCAGAAGACTCAAAGGCGAGATGAGCGGCAGGACCCCGGTGAGGAGAACGAATATCAGGCCGCCTGCATATCCGAGGTCTTCCAGGCTGAGTCGCAGGTATATCCAGTCTTTGAGCGGATAGGGGTCAGTCACCCGGAACAGCCCGAGCACGGCGAAGAACACCACCAGGGAAAACACCGTGAGGCTGATGCCCCGCCTGATCGGCGAGGGTGAGTGCATGAACCGGTTATACGGCTCGAGGATCCCCTCTATCGAGCGGTAAAGGCGTGATGAGAAGGTGATGGGATTCATGCCGTGCATCACACATAATCATATGCACAGGTGTGCTCCTTTGCAATGCCTCTGTGAATTCTCCTATGATCGCTTGCTGTTCGCTCTTGAAGCTGGTAAGATTAAATAGGTTGAAATTTCGTTGATAATTTCCAGATCCTCCATGGAAAGTGAAAGGAAGGTGAACATGGCAGCAGGACCGCTCGAAACCATCTTGAACCCGTCCTCCATCGCCCTGGCCGGGGCGAGCAACACGATAGGCAAGATGGGCACCATCCAGATGCTCAATCTGATCGACAGCGGTTTCCCCGGGGAGATCATGCCCGTTCATCCCAGGGAGTCCGAGGTGCTGGGGAAAAAAGCATATCCCGCCATAGCCGATCTGCCCTTTGCCCCCGAGCTTGCCATTCTCGTGGTGCCCACGGCGCTGGTGCCCGACATGCTTGAGGACTTTGGAAAACTCGGTACCCGGCATGCCATCGTCATTACCGCGGGCTTCAAGGAAACCGGAGAAGAGGGCAGGGACCTGGAGAGCCGGATCATCGAGATCGCGCACACCTACGGCATCCGGTTTCTGGGGCCCAACTGCCTGGGTGTGGTGAATACACACCTGCCGCTCAACGTAACCGTGGCGCCCATTCTGGGGTACGGCGGCGGGCTCTCGCTGGCCTCGCAGAGTGGGACCTACATTGCACAAACCGTGCAATTTTTGCACAGAAACGGGATCGTTCTGGGCAAGGCCATCAGCGTGGGAAACGAGGCAGACATCGATATAACCGACTGTCTGGAATATCTGGGGCAGGATGACCACACAAAAGCCATTGGCATGTATATCGAAGGAATCCGCGATGCCGGACGTTTCCTTCGGGTAGCCCGGAGGGTGAGCAGGCGCAAACCCATTGTGGCCCAGTATGTCGGGGGCACGGAGGCAGGGGCCCGTTCCGGATCGAGCCATACCGGGGCCATAGCAGGCCCGGACTATATCTATGACGGCCTCTTTGAACAGGCGGGCATTGTCCGCGTGGGCACCATCGAAGAGGTCTACCGGACAGGATGGGCCCTGGCCACCCAGCCGCAGCTGAAAGGGCCGCGCATTGCCGTGCTCACCAATTCCGGAGGACCGGGATCCGGGATCGCCACCACCTTAAATGCCGCAGGGCTTGAGGTCCCCGAGTTTTCCGATGCGGTTCAGGAGCAGGTGAGCCAATATCTCCCTGGCCACGCCAGTGCGCGTAACCCGGTGGATCTCACCTTTCACATCGACATGGAGGCCCTTACGGTGAAGATACCCGAGATCCTCTTCTCTGCGGACGAGATCGATGGGATCATTATCCACGGGATCATGGACACAGGCTTCATGGACTTGCTCTATCCTTCCGTAAGCAAGCATATAGACATCACTCAGGAGGAGTTTCTCAAATACGGCGAAATCTCTCTGGACGAGCTCCTTGCCATGCCGGGCACCCACGGCAAGCCGCTATTGATATCCTCGTTTTTCGATGAGAGCGACCATTGTGTCCAATTGTTTCACAAGGGCTCGATACCTACCTTCGATTCACCCGAAAAAGCTGCAAAGGCCATGTGGGCCCTGTACAAGCACTGTCTTTTCAGGCAACGCAACGCCTCTCCACCGGCCAAAAGGGCCCGGGGAATGATCCCGGCGCAGGCCCAGGAGATTTTTTCGAGCCGCAGCCGCGCAGGTATGGACGAATACGCGGCCAAACAGTTGCTGAAGGCCTATGGCATACCCGCCACCGAGGAATTCCTGGCCGCCAGCCGTGAAGATGCTCTCAAGGCCGCGCACCGGATCGGCTTTCCGGTTGCAGTCAAGGCCTGTTCTCCCTCCATATCCCACAAGACAGAGCACGGCCTGGTGTTTCTGGACGTGGAGGACGAGGACGCTGTTTCGCGCGCCTTTGACACGATCCGGGCATATGACCCGGACACACCGGTGCTGGTGGCCGAGATGCTGAAAGGGAAGCGGGAGTTCATGGCAGGCGTCAGCTATCATCCCGGCTTTCCACCCTGCGTCATGTTCGGCCTGGGAGGCATTTTCGCCGAGGCGCACCAGGACTTTGCCTTCCGCCTCGCCCCCTTAAGCCGTGAAGATGCCCGCGAAATGATCGATTCGCTCCGTGCACGGGCAATCCTGGGGACCTATAGGAACATGGAGCAGGTGGACCTGGACGCTCTGGCAGACATCCTCGTCCGCCTCGGAGACATCGCTCTTGACTTCCCGGGAATAAAAGAGATAGACCTGAACCCGATCATCATTGTCAGCGGAGCCCCCAAGGTGGCGGATTCCTTGATGATCATCCCATAGGAGAGCACATGGACACCAGGAAAATCGAAGAGATGATCAGGATCTATCCGGAAAAGGACAAGCTCCCCTGTCCGGTGGCCCACTTCATCGCAGCCTCTCTGAAGGTAGACCCCGAGGCGGTGGGTGATGTTGCAACCGTACTGAAGGTCAAGCTCTATCAGTGCCAGCTTGGCCTGTTCGGTTATGGCCGCAAGGGTGTGTCCGCCTACAAGATCCTTGGCAGGCCTGTCGAAGTGCCTGATAATGTTTTGGAAAAGATCAGGGCCATAGCAAAAGACGGGGTGATCTCCTGCAGACAGCTCTGGGACATCGCCGATGAAACCGGGGTCCTGCGCCCTGAAGCAGGCAATGCAGCCGACTCCCTGGGCCTGAAGATCACGCCTTGCCAACTCGGAGCCTTCAAGGGGAAATAGGCGCCAGCATAGACCCGGCCCAGGGAGAACATTTTCCACAGGTCCCGGAGGCACGCTTTCTCTGTGTCCGCGCCTCTGTGCGTGAGCGGGGGCAGATACTGTCACGGAAGCGCAGATATTTTTTATTGAAACACGCCCCGCGCTTCTGTATGATATTCTGCATCTCATGTTTCGCATTGTTTAAACAGCACATTCCATGCGGAGGGATTCGATGCCTATCGAAGTTGTCTGGTTAGGTCACGCCGGGGTTATGATCCGATTCAAGGCCCAGGTTCTGTACATCGATCCTTGGAAAGTGGGCCGGTCTTTTCCCCAGGCCGATATCATTCTTCTGACCCATGATCATTACGACCACTATTCTCCGGAAGACATCGCGCTGCTCAAACGCGACGCTACCCGGGTCGCGGCGCCCATGCCCGCCCCCGAGGTGACTGATGTCATCAGGCCGGGAGACAGACTTATCCTGGGGGATGTCATGGTCGATGCGGTTCCGGCCTACAATATCACCAAGGGCTTTCATCCCCGGGCCAACGACTGGCTGGGGTATGTGATTCAGATCGACGGCAGGAAAATATATCATGCCGGCGATACGGACCGCATCCCTGAGATGGATGGGCTGAACGCCGATCTGGCGCTCATTCCCGTGGGAGGGACCTATACCATGGATGCCCGTGATGCTGCTCTTGCTGCGGAAGATATCAATGCCGGGGTGACGATCCCCATTCATTTCGGCGATATCGTAGGTACGAGAGATGATGCCGACAGATTCGCCCGGAGCTGTTCACGGCCCGTGCATGTGCTCGACCCCGGGGAATCGTATATTCTCTCCTAAAGAAACTATGAACAAGGTAATCAATGAGGTAAAACGCATCTTTGAGCGGGCCCCGTTTGCCGTCTGCGCCTTTGATGCAAGCGGGACAGTGATCTATATCAATCCCGTGCTCGAGTCCAACCTCGAGCCCTCGGTGCTGCCCGTGATGGGGCAGTCTCTCTACGAGATCATTCATAAGGTTCTCGTGGACGAGAGGCTGGAGAACAATCTCAAGCGGCTCATCGAAACGGACAAGCCTTTTTCCATGATCGTGGAAACCCTGAGCTCGCCCGGGGTACGGGCCTCGGGGTTTATCAACATCATCGGCTACAAGCTCGACTCGCTCTATATCCTCATCAGTGATTTCGTGAGCGGCGGCCTGTCGCGCGAAGGACGGTACCGCCAGATCATCGAGGACGCTCCGGATGCCATCATTATCATGAGCCACGGGGTGATCACCTTCAGCAACCCCGCGTTCGACTCCATCATGGAGATGGATGCCGGGCAGGCCCTGGGCAGGGAGATGTTCGAATTTCTCAACGAGAAGGGCAGGGAAGATCTCAAGCACCTCAAGCAGGACTCTGCCAGGGGCTTTTTCAGCAGGTTCAACGTGAACACTCCCTCGGGCGTCAAGATCCTGGAAGGCAACTTCCATTTTATCGAGGAGCGTCCCGGCACCTCCATTGCCCTGCTGCGCGACGTGACAGAGAAGGTGGCCCTGGAACGGAGGCTGCTGCGGCAGAATCAGGATCTTGCCGCGGTGAACCTCATCTCCAAAACCTTGAGCTCCTCCCTAGAGCTCAAGGAGATCCTCCAGAACACCCTGGCGCAGGTGCTCCAGATCATGAACATCGAGACCGGGTGGATCTATCTGCTCGACGAGAAGAAGCAGGAGCTCAAGTGCGCCTATTCCTACGGCATCCCGGAAAAGGTGGTGCAGAGCATCAAGGAACTCCGCATCGGCGAAGGGATCGCGGGCCGCGTGGCCCTAAAGGGCGAGCCCATCATCATCGAGAACGCATCGAAAGACGCCCGGATCGGCTCGCTGGCTTTCAAAAGACAGGGCATCAAGTCCTTTGCCTCGATTCCGCTGTACTCGCGCACCCGGCTCATCGGGGTCATGAATATCGGCTCTTTTGGCGATAGGATCATCTCTCCCGACGACGAGCGCCTGCTCATCACCATCGGCGTTCACATGGGCACAGTCATGGAGAACATTCTCCTTTTTCAGGAGATCGCCAGCACCTCAGAGGAGCTCAAAGACGCCATCAACCTCATCCGCCAGCGCAACGAAGAGCTCCGCACTCTTGTCTCCACGGTTTCCCACGACCTCAAAAACCCGATCATCGCGATCAACGGTTTTTGCGAGCGCTTCCTCAAGACCGCCGGCCCGAAGCTCGACAAACGGGAGATGGAGTACATCAGCGCGGTCAGAGAGAGCGGGAAGCGCATGGAGAAGTTCGTCACCGATCTGTTGACCCTGTCTGCAGTGGAGAACCTGAAGCTGAAGAAGGAGGAGTTCCCGGTCCACGAGCTCATCGACGAGATCTCTCGCGAGCTGGCGCCTCAACTGGATACCAGGGGCGGAACCCTGGTGATCGAATCGCCCCTGCCGCAGATCAAGGCAGACCGGGTGAGGCTCATGCAGGTGTTTTCGAATCTCATCTCCAATGCCATCAAGTATGCGCACCCACAGAGAGACCTCGTGATCGGCATCGGGTATCGGCGCGAGCCCAACACCCACGTCTTTTCCATCAAGGACAACGGCCTGGGGATCCCCCGGGAGTACGCGGAAGACATCTTCGAGATATTCTTCCGCGGGCACGAATCTCATGCCGAGGGCACAGGCATCGGCCTGTCCATCGTGAAAAAGGCGGTGAGCGTCATGGGAGGCGAGGTATGGCTCAGCTCGGAAAAAGGCCAGGGAACCGTGTTTTATTTCTCGATCCCCGCGGCGTGATCGAAAGCGGCATACCGCCCTGAAGGCATCCGCCCATGGGCCTGAATTCTCTGCCGACATTCCTCTTGACACCTTCGGCAGGCGCCCTGTATATATCTCAACACCATTGGAAAGGGCCGCTAGCTCAGGGGGAGAGCGCTACCTTCACACGGTAGAAGTCGTA
>ENA-UPXM01000461-UPXM01000461.1-activated-sludge-metagenome-genome-assembly--contig:-NODE-461-length-58760-cov-116.098050_pt1 | contig 58760 bp, 52 predicted proteins | sample MGYA00238178_ERZ772708 | MGnify/ENA primary metagenome ERZ772708 (study PRJEB29002, sample SAMN05720212) | activated sludge metagenome | isolation source: anaerobic digester from wastewater...
CGCGCAAATCAGTTGATTCGATCAAAATCATCTAATGGAAAATCTGGGTTAAATAGATAATAAATGATCGCCGGAGCAAGCATGCCTCCAATTGCCCCCGCCACCGGAAGAGCGGTATTACGCAGAGAGGAAAGCTCTCCCACCAATATTTCACGTTTTAGTTCGAGGCCAACCAGCAAAAAAAACAGGGCCATGAGCCCTTCATTCACCCAGGCGTGAAGGGACATTTCCATGTTCTCCCTACCGATCCCGACGCGAACGGGCGTCTCCCACAAATGTCGATAAGCGTCACCCCATGGCGAACTGGCTATAATTAATGTCAGCAGCGTCATGCCCATGAGTATAATCCCGCCGGCCGTGACTTGTTGGAGAAACCGCTCAAAGGGGCTAATGATTTTCCCGAAAAGGGGTTCGAGAGGATATTGATGCTTTGCCATGTGTCTCTCCTTACTGGTAGAGGGAAAAGGTTACGACCGGTTTGCCCGATGTGAAACTCCGGGCGTGAAAGACGCCGACAAAGGTTTCTCCCGTTTCAAGATGCCCGTCGAAGCACCGCCATTCAAAGGTCTTTTCCCCTTTAAGGGTGTGTCGCGCCATGTCGCCGGGTGTCGGCGGATTTTTACCGCATTCGATATAAGAAGCGCTTTTGCCTGAAATTTCCACCGGCGGATTCAGACGCGTGCATGCGGAAAGCATAAGGATTAATCCCATAAGAACGACGAATGATATTTTGACCTTTTTCACAAAATTGCTCCTTTTCGTTGGACCTGTTTTGAACGGTTCCCGCCTGACTCGCTTCCGGACGGAAAATTTCTTTTGACGACGGGGAAAGTTTAGGAAACGCACTCTCGGATGTCAAGGAGGTCTTGAGAATCTTGAAAAAACGGGGTTGCCGTCCGGTCAGAACCGGAACGTGACGCCCCCCATGAACACCCAGTCCGTTTCCGTATCGGTGAGCCCCGCCTTGATCCCGGCGTCAATGTCCAGATTGGCGGCGGGCGAGAAAATGACTCCTCCCAGAACGAAGGCGCGGTCCACGCTGGAGAGCTTGTCCGGATTTTCCTCCATGCCCGCGTTGGCGACAAGGCGCAGCGCCTTCACGACTTTCCATTCGCCGGCCAGGGACGCGTGCCAGATATCTTCCTTCTGATCGATGCTGTTTTCATTTCTGATATAGCCGAGGCTCAGATGCAGGTTTCCGTAAGTCATTTCTCTGGTGGTGATCAAAAACAGACTGCCGTTCATTCTGCCGGATCCCAGATTTTTGTCCGTGTCCCCCACCGGCAGCGTAATGCCCGGCTTGAGCGCAAAGAGAAAGCCGTTCTTCTTCAAAAACAGCCATTTTATTTCCAGGGCGACATCGGCGACGCCATCCTCATGAAAAAAGGCGGATGAACCGGTTTCAATGGTCTCCCACTGATACGGAATCGTCACCATCGCGTCAACGGAATCCACGATGCCGTAGCTCACCGTCGTCTTCAGCTCGCTTTCCCGGCTGCGAACCGTGAGGGGCTCCCCATCATCGTCGGATACTTTGTACTTGTTGATGCTGATCTGGCCGTTCACCTCCACCTGAACATTCCCTCTGCCCTGCGTGTTGGCGTCATCGGTAATCAAAGGATGAGCGGCAAAGGCGACGTCCGCCAGAACCAAAAGCAGGATCAGGCTCGTCGGAATTTTTTTGATCCGGAACATAGACCTCTTCTTATCCGCCTAAGCCGGCCCGTCCATCCTGTTCAGGGACAGGTAATGCTCGACGGCCTGCTCGATGGTGGGAAAGAAATTTTCGACGCCCAGCCGGTTGAACAGGCCGTAGCGCTTCAGCCGGTCTTTGACCGGTCCTTTCATCTCCGCAAAGCATAAATCCATCCCCGCCGCGTGCAGGGCGGCATCGAGCTCGTCGAGCACGCCGGCCGCCGTCATGTCCACATCCGTGATCGGCTCAGCCGCCACAACAACCCAGCGGACCGGCGTCGGCGCATGGCTCACCGCTCGCAGAACACGCCTGCGGAACAATTCCGCATTGGCGAAAAACAGCGGGGCGTCCCAGCGGAATAGCACCAGACCGTCAATACATTTGGCTTCCGGGTGACGGGAAATGTCGTGGTAGCTGCCGAGCGCCTCCACATACCCCATCACGGCGCTGTAAGGCTGCCAGGCGCGCCAGATGAACGCCAGCAACGAGAGACTGACGGCGATAAAAATGCCCGGCATGACGCCCAGCAGAACCACCCCGAGGAAACAAGCCAGCGATAAAACAAATTCGTCGCGCCGCAGACGGTAGAGCCGCAGAACGCTCCGGATTTCTATCAGGCTCAGGCAGGCGGCCACCACAACGGCGCCCAGCGCCGCCTGAGGCAGATGGAAGAGCAGTCCGGGGGCAAAAAGCAGCAGGAGAGCAACACAAAGCGCTCCAACCAACCCCGTGACTTGCGTCTTGGCGCCCGCAGCTTCTGCCACCGGCGTGCGCGACATGCTGCTGCTGACGGGAAAGCCCGAAAAAAGGCCGGCCGCCACATTGGCCGCGCCCAGCGCGAGGATTTCCTGATTGCTGTCCACTTCCCCTCCGGTGCGGTGCGCAAACGCGCGCGAAACCGCGCTCATGTCGGTGAAGGACACCAGAGCGATCGCAACGGCGGCGGCAAACAGCTCGCCGATCTCCGCAGGCGACACGTCGGGAATCCGGAATTGCGGCAATCCCTGCGGCAGCGGACCGATGACGGCGATTCCCTCCCGAATGGGCGCTGGAAACCAGGAAACGAATATCGTCGCTCCCGCCACGGCAATCAACACGCCGGGAACCATCGGCGCCCACCGGCGGAATCCGAGAATCACCGCCAGACAGGATAAACCGATGACACACGCCATCGCGTGAATTTGTCCGCTTCCGATGCCCTGCAGCAGGTCGCCGGTTTCCGCAAGGAAGCTGCCCGGACTGACGGAGAAGCCGAGCACTTTGGGCAACTGGCCGACCAGCACGGTCAGCGCGATGCCGTTGATATAGCCGTCCCGGACGGGCCTGGAGAGAAGATCGGTAATGAAGCCGAATTTGGCCAGGCCAGCCAGAATGCACAACAGCCCAGACAAAACCGCCAGCATGGAAGCCAGCGCCACCGCCTTTTCCGGATTGCCGGCGGAAAGCGGCAGAATCGTCGCGGCGATGAGGCCGACCAGCGCGGAGTCCGGTCCCAGAACCATAATGCGGCTGGGACCGAAAACGGCATAGGCGATCAGCGGAACGATGGTGGCATACAGACCGTAAATGGCGGGCAGGCCCGATGCCGCGGCATAGCTCATCCCCACCGGAACCAGGAGGGCTGTCAGGGCCAGTCCGGCGGCAAGGTCGCGCCACAGCCAACCGCGCTGATACCCGCGCAGCGTCGCAAGCAGGGGAATCCAGCGGGCAAGACCGCCACGGTGATTTTGACGGGCAAAGGGATTCGTTTCCGGATTTTGTGGAGCCGCCACGGCGCACCTCACGGCATTTAGTGAGAGCTTTGATCATCTCTGTGTCAAAAGCGAACGAAGTGAAGCAATCTCATCAGCATTGGATGTTTGAAGAGATCGACACGTCACTTCGCTCCTCGCGACGACAAAATCGTAGTAGTTATGTAAAGCTCTCTTCGTGGCTGTGAGTTTATAAATTTTTGACTTTTTTTACAATATGAAATCCCTTCCGCCTGATTTCCTCCGCGGCATTTGTCATTTTTGTAAAATCGGTGTATAGATCAATTGCTTTTTCCGAAGTTCCGGCCCGGAGGTCCGCCATGATCAGGTCCCATTGCAGCACGCCGTTTAAAACGCTGGCAGGACTGCTCGCTGTTTTCGTCTTCCTGTCGCTATCCGGCTGCGACTATCTCAAATTTGTCGGGCAGAAGAGGACGCTGAAAAATGAATTCCACAATCACCCGAAGATGGAACTTCTGCGGGAGCTGTCTCCGGAAAACTGCTACACGCTCTTCGGCGAGCTCGATCACCCAAAAGATTACGACGGATCATTCCTCGTCGTCGGCGTCTCCGACCGGTACCAGAATCGCGAAATCGTCGCCAAACGGGTTGTCTTAAATCCGGCTCTGTTTTATTCCGTCATGGCGCCGGAAGGAGACTACGATATTTATGTGTTTGCCGATCTCAACGGGGATGATCTTTTTCGCGACAACGAACTGGTCGGCCGGACGACGCCCGGCAAGCCCATTCCCATCGGGCGGAAGTATGCCGAGGACAATATCCTGGTCAAAGGGCCGACCCTCCGCCTGGATCTCGATCATCCCCAAAAAGCCGATTTCCCGCTCGCGGTCGGCGGCATCACGCGAAAAAGCAGGTACGCGTCCCTCGATGACGAATTCTTTGATCCCCGCTACGGCACCATGGGGCTCTATCGGCCGATGGAGCTTCTCGCCCACACCCAGGGCCCCTTCTTTCAACTGGAGGACTATGATCCGCACAAAACCCTGATCCTTTTCGTCCATGGCGTCGAGGGCACCCCTCAGGACTGGAAGTATATTGTCGAGGGGCTGGACCGGAAAAAATTTCAGCCCTGGTTTTACTTTTATCCGTCCGGGTTGCCCCTGGAAAAGCTCGGCAACACCCTGGCCCGCTCCATTATGCTGCTGGATCAGACACCCGGCTACGGCATCTCCAACCTGATCATCGTGGCGCACAGCATGGGAGGTCTGGTGGCGCGCGCGGCCATCGACCGGCTGTGCCGGGACGGAAAACCCCGCTGCTTCAGGATGTATATTTCCTTTTCGTCGCCTTACGGCGGCATCGAAGAGGCACGGGAAGGCGTGAAAAGCGCGCCGGCCATGGTTCCCTGCTGGATCGACGTGGCGTCGGACAGCGAATTCCTGCAGCGCATTTACAGCACCGATCTGCCGAAGGACGTTCCCTTCTACCTGTTTTTCGGCTACCGCAATAAGTCGGGCGCCAGCGGCGACGGCACCATCACCCTGCGCAGCCAGCTGGACGATCGGATTTACGTGAAGGCCGTCAAAACCTACGGCTTTGACGCCACGCACGTGGGCATCCTCAACGACGCGTCCGTCAGAAAGGTTTTCAACGAGATTTTAGAAACCGTTGAACCCTGATCACGGCGCGGTTCGACGGAAGGAGAAAAACGCTTGAAAAAAATATTCTTGCTGCTGTCCATACTTATGCTGGTCCATCCGGCCTGGGCGGACGAGACGGTTAAAATCGGTTTTCTCGGACCCACGACGGGGCCCTTCGCCAGCGTGGGCAGAGAGGCCGGACAGGTTCTGACCCTGATGGCGGCGGACATCAACGGCCGCGGCGGCCTGCTGGGCCGGAAGGTGGAGATGGTCTTTGCGTCCGAGGGAGAAGACGACCGGACGGCCGCCTCAGCCGCGCAACAGCTGATTCAACAGGGGGTGGTCGCCGTCATCGGCCCGCACACATCGGACAGAACACAGGCCGTTCAGAGCATTTTTCACGAAGCCGGGATTCTCCAGATTTCTTACGGCGCCACGGCCGTGCCGCTCACGGAAAAAGGATTCCCCTATTTCTTTCGAACCTGCCCCCGGGACGATGAACAGGCCAAAGCGTTTGTCCGGGTGCTCCGGAAGCTGAACTTTAAAAAGATCGCTGTGCTGCACGATCAAAGCCTTTACGGAAAAAGTCTGGCCCAAGCCGTCGCGCATCAGCTTTATGCCTGGATGATTTCCACGGTCTATAGCGGATCCCTGACGCCGGGCCAATCCGATGACACGGAACTTCTGAAAAAGATTCAGGCGGCAGCCCCGGACATGATCTTCTTCGCGGGCTATTATCCGGACGCGGCCGGGCTCCTCCGGGCAAAGCGACAACTTCAGTGGAAGGTGCCTCTCATGGGAGGCGACGGCGTGAATCATCCGCAACTGGCGGCGCTGGCGGGCAAAGACGCGGCGGAAGGTTTTCATTTTTTGAGTCCGCCCAACCCCGAGCATCTGGAAACACCTCCAGCCAAGGCGTTTCTCGAGCGTTTCCGGAAGGTCCATGCCGGGAACCTCTCGTCCGTGTATCCGCTTCTGGCCGGCAACGCCTTTCTGGCGTTTACCCAGAGCGCGACGCAGATGAAAACCACTGAAACCAAAGCCGTGGCCGATTATCTGCATCGCCGGTATTTCAATAAATCCGGCCTGACCGGAGAGATCTTTTTCAACGTCTGGGGGGATGTGGTCAACGACCTCTACGCCGTCTATTTCGTGGATGCCAACGGCCGCTTCATCCTGAAAAGACAAATTCTGCATGGCGATTTTATCTAGCGATCGCCATTTTATGCGTCATCCTGAAAGAAAGGGAGGCTGGTTGTTCCGAATGAAAAAATACATTGTCCTATCCATGATTCTATTGCTCGCCGGCTGCACGGTAAGCCCCGTGCTTTATCCCAACGCCCACTTAAGCAGTGTCGGAAATGATCAGGCCGAGCGGGACATCGCCCTGTGCCGGGAGCAGGCGGACCTGTACATCAAGACGAACCCGGCCGGGGAAACCGCGAAGGGAGCGGCCATCGGCGGCATCGGCGGCGCCGTGGTCGGCGGCGCGATGGGCGCGGTGGACGGAAGCTTCGGCAAGGGCGTGGGCATGGGCGCGGCCGGGGGCGCGGCGGCGGGGCTGGTCGGCGGAATCCTCCGGGCTTCCCAGCCCGATCCGCTCTACATCAATTTCGTCAATCGCTGTCTGAATGAAAAGGGCTACGAAATTGTCGGATGGCAGTGACCGATCAAGGATAAGTCGTCATGAAAATATCCCTGCTGGACCGGAGCCTCTACTACAAAGGGCTGATGATTCTGATTCGCCAGGACCGTGAGATTCATGAAAAAGAAAAGAAACTCATGATGAGCATCGGGAAGAAGCTCGGGTTTGAGCGGAAATTCTGCGCCAAAACTATCGAGCACATCCTGGTCAACCACTACATCACCGACGAGCCGCCCCGTTTCTCGAAAACCGGCGTCGCCCGCTCTTTTCTCCTGGACGGGCTTCGGCTCTCCTCGATCGACGGCCGGATTCACGAAGCGGAGATCGCCTGGCTTGCATCGGTGGCCGAAAGCAACGGCCTTGCCGATTTCTGGGCCGCGGCGCTGGAGCAATTCCGGTCTTCGCCCCCCGCCGGCATTTCCGACGATCACTTCGAAGTGACCAAATTTCAATGGTGACGCTTCGCGCGGCGGCGATAACGCCTACCGGAAAATTTTGACAAGCTCCGCCGCGGACACCTGATTTTTGTTTTTGATCGTCCGCTTGCCGTCCGATTCCCCCGTGACCGTGCAGGTTTTGAACTTCGTGCAGTCCCCGTCCCCATCCGGCCGGAACCCCCGGCACACCCGCAGGACATCGGGCGATATTTCATCGATCAGCACGATTTTGCCGTCGCTGTATTTCAGCCGTCCCAGCTCGAACTTTCCGTCGATGACATGCAGATTTCGGGAAGCAAACTCCTTCGAGACGATATCGGCAATCTTTTGAACCAGTTTCACGCTCCCGCCGATCTCCTTCCGGGTCAGCGCGCCTGTCTCGGCCAGCGCGTCCATCGTGATCAGAATGTCGCTGTCCCCTTTCGTCCACGCCTCGACCACCCGATGGAGATTCTTGCAGGGCCGGACGAAGGGATAACGCCTCCAGAAGCTTCCGGTTGCGTTGTTTCTCCAGGTAAATTCCAGATTGGAGAGAGGGGCCGAACCGGGAAACGTCGGCCCCTGCGCCTTCATGCTCAGTGGGACAGCCGGCTCCACGATCATTTCGTTGTCGCTGATCGTATCGATGTAGTGCGTCGCAACGCCCTTTGATTTCAGAAGCCGGAAAAAATACGTTGCAAACCGGCATGCGATGGCGCCTTTGCCCGGAATTTCCCCGACAACGACGTCGTATCCCGGGTCAAAAACCGGTTTGCCGTTTTCGAAGTAGCCGGTGCCCCGGTCGGTAAAGACAAACCGATACTTTCCTTTGTACGCCCCGCTTGTGATTCGGAATACATCTTTCGACTTGCCGCGGTAAACCAGGTTTTTCTCCGTCATCTGTGTCCCCCCGTCAGGAATGAATTATCAAAATAACAGCCGTTGCCGTGCCGTTCTGTAAAAAAATCAGGATGCTGCATATAAAGAAAGCCCGGACGTGTCAAACGAAAACTGTTTCCAGGGGGTCCTTTAATTCGTTGACATCGGGGCCCCCGTTTTTTATAGTTTGCCCGGCAAACCGGAGCCAGCCCGGCGCGCCGCATCTCCCCTGGAGAACGCATGTGAAAACCAGCGGCAAAACGGCCCTCCTGTTCATGCTCTACCTATCGCAGGGCCTCCCCTTCGGCTTCCAGGCCACGGCGCTTCCCGTTCTCCTGCGGGAAAAAGGTGGTTATTCCTCAAACATCCCCAATTGAACAAGGCGATAATCTTCCGTCTCCTGTCGCCTGATATAATCACGGACTGTTTTCTCATCCGCACCAACCGTTGATACAAAGTAGCCGCGAGCCCAAAAATGTTGACCTGTAAAATTCTTTTTCCGCCCCATGTACGTTCTCGCAATCTGTACGGCACTTTTGCCTTTCAGATAACCTACAACCTGAGAAACCGAATACCTGGGCGGCATCGATATCAGCGTGTGGATATGATCGGGCAAAAGATGCCCCTCCATCACTTCGCACTCTTTCTGCGCTGCGAGATCCCTGAACGTTGACCCCAAATACTTCCGCAGCTCCACATACAACGTCTTCTTCCGATACTTCGGCATCCATACCACGTGATACTTGCATTCCCATTTCGTATGGGGTAAACACCCATCTCCCACTGTTTGCCTCCTATGCTGTAAACTTTGAGCGGTTCACAGCGGGAAGCCTTTCCTGTAGTCCCGGAATTGTCAAACTCTGGGAGTCCCCCGGCATAGCCGGGGGTTTACTCAGGAGAAATTAACCAATTGGCCTTGGATTAGTGCCATCATGAAAGCTTAATGGAATAAATACAAATGACCATGTATGTTGTACAAACCGTTGATGTGAATTGGTGCCCCTGGCGTGAGTCGAACACGCGGCCCACAGATTAGGAATCTGTCGCTCTATCCTGCTGAGCTACAGGGGCAACCGGATTTGATATTCCCTAAAGATGCGGCGGTTTAACATTCTTTGCGGGCGCTGTCAACCTCCCGCGCTTTCAAGCGGTTCTTGAAATCCTTCAACTTTCAAAGAACGTCTTACAATAAGATGATGGATAAAACGTTTACAGGGACGCCTGCCATTCATCGCATCATTAAAATTGCTGATCCCTGGATCGAAGTCAGCCACAGGGTAGCAAAAAAATGCGGCAAAAGCCAAGCAAATGTCCAACTGAAAGAATGCATCTCCTTCGGCATGCTGACAGTCTTCTCCGCAATCAAAAAGCCCCCTGTTCAGAGAGGCTGCGGAGAAATATTTGAAATGGCCGAAGTCGGACAAGAAAAGCCGGGTTGATGATTTTCTTGTGTCGATGATTTCCTTGTTGACAGGCGAAGTTGTTTTTCTTATAGTCTGGCGCCAAAAATAATCTGATCAAAAAATAGCAGGTAAAGAAGCGTGACCGAAGAAACTTTACTGATCGAAGCCGTACCGCTGAAACTGGCCTTGAAATCAACTGTCCGTCATAACGCGGCCGCCAGGAACGAAGGAGAAAGTATTTGGGTCCAGGCAAAAAGACGGCACAACAGAGGATATGGCGAGGGTTGCCCGAGGGTCTATGTGGCCGGCGACAACCTGGAGTCCAGCCTCCAATGGATCAAGGAAAATTTTTCCAACGGTCAGGTAAATTTTGCAACGTTGGAGGATGTGCAACAGTGGGCCTGTTGTCATGAACAAAACATCGATCGTTACCCATCGGCATGGTGCGCCGTTGAAATGGCGATGCTTGACCTGCTGGCCCGGGAAAAAAACTGCTCTGTTGAGAAACTGCTGCGCTTGGATGATTTCAGGGGTTACGGTCGCTATACCGCCGTTATGGGAGATGATAAAGGCTGGAAATATGCCGCCCTGGCCGATCAGTATCTGATTCGCGGACTCCAGGATTTCAAAATCAAGTTAAGCGGCAATCTGGAGCGTGACCTGGAAAAGATGGATCTGCTGGAAACATTATCGATGCAGCATCAGGTTCCTTTCCCCCGTATTCGTCTCGATGCCAATAATTTATGGAAGAATCATTGTGACGAAGCCATCGCCTACACCCAGGCCCTGGGAATCGGACGCATATTCGCCATGGAAGAACCTGTGGAAGCAGGACATGTCGAAGAGATCAGCAAGTTCAGCGTGGCCACGGGGCTTCCTGTTATTCTGGATGAGAGTTTATGCACCCTGAAGGATCTGGATAGGTTTAAAACTGCGCCAGGTCAGTTCATCGCTAATATCAAGATATCGAAATTGGGCGGTCTTATTCGGGCGCTGCGAATCATCGATGAGGTCAAAAAACTGGGATGGCCTATTATTATCGGTTGTCATGTCGGCGAAACTTCTTTGCTGACCCGGGCCGCTTTTGCGGCCTCCTCCGCGGCCGGAGAGAACCTGACAGCCCAGGAAGGAGCTTTCGGCGACTATCTGGTGAAGCGGGAGCCAGTGGAACCGATGCTGAAGTTTGGACGAAACGGCATACTGGATTTGCGGTCCCCCTACTATCTGAAAACCGTCCAGGGACTGAAGGTCGTCCCGGCTGAAAACTGGGATGTCGGATTCGGCATGCAAGGGTATCTGCCTCAGACCCCGGACGATGGTGCGCCCGACGTCTGTTTTCTGGAAATGCCCGATCAGTACAAGATTCATTATCGACGATGGGGCCATCCTGAAGGTGAAAAAGTAGCGCTGCTTTTACACGGAGACATGGGTCATTCAGGCTGGCTGGCCCCGCTGGCAAGTCGATTACGTTCCCTGTCACCGGATTTGACCGTCATTGCCGCCGATCGACGGGGCTACGGATTGAACGAACAGCGGGGCGACTTGGGTTCCGTGCAGGCCGCTACTGACGATGTGATCCAACAAATCGAATTTTTGAAAAAATCATTCAAACAAGTCCATCTCGCCGGCTGGGGACAGGGAGCGCAATATGCTGCTGTTGCCGGGACAAGAATGGGCAACGCCGTCTCCAGTCTGATCCTGCTGACGCCGGGCTTTTTCTGGAATGAACAATTCCAGTCTGTTTCAAGGATTACCAGAAAAATTGTGCCGGAGATACTTGCCGAATTCAAACTGAAACCCGAGCGCAATCATGCCTGCATTCCCATTCCCATGGAAGCGACTGATTTTACGCTGGAGAATGAATGGCTTGATTTCATAGAAAGAGATCCTCTGAAAACCACGATGGTCACCTTAAAATCCGTTAGCATCATGGATGAAATTCAGGAACTTTCATGGGGCGCCATTCCTCAAAACCATCTTCCCACGCTCGTGATGATGGGCCAACAGGATCGCATCGTGGACAACCGTAAGGTTTTAGAATTCATCAACCACCTTTTTCAGGGCAAAAATCGCAACCGATTGGTCATGGAAGAAAGCGGCCATGCCATCCACCTTGAGAAAACGGAAGAAGTTGCTTCCGAAATAGCAAATTTTATCAGGAAGCTCTAAAGGTTCAAATTCATAATGGGGGAGTGGCGGAATGCACCAAAACGGTCAAGAAACAGTCGTGCAGGGCAAGGACCCCTCCGAGCATGTCCTGGCTTCGATTCCACTGTGTTTCCATCATGAAGATCTGATCCGGAACCCTGATCCTAAAAAGGCCATCAGGAAGAGCAAACTCATCAACCTGTGGAATCACCTTCACTTTATGGAGGACATGGTATATGTGCACCTCCATCATCCCGACTATCATGAGGGTCTTCTTCTCTGGGCCTATCCGGAACCATGCCACAACGGTGTGATGACCTGCCGCTGGCCGGAGGGAAGCGGCATTTTTACCGAAAATGCGGCGATATTGAATATCATCTTCTCCGATGGGCTTACGTTATTTCTTATCCCTGCCCAACTCAAGGACGTCCAAAAAAAATTTTTTGCCATCCAGGCGCCCGACAGCGGGTACATCCTGGGTCAGCGGCGGGCCAGGCGCTATCGTTGCCAAGGCATCAAAGCCGAGGTTGTACAAAACGGTTTTCACGCCGTGGGACCGTTGACGGGTTTCAGCGCTTTGTCCTTCGACGTCAAGGTCACTCCGGAGGAAACCGGTTCTTTCCGCTGGTTTAATGCCGACAGTTCATCGACGGTCAATTGGTATGCGGATGAACAGATGATCTTTTCGGCAACTTGCCGCTGCATCCGACAAACATCAAATCAAACGGCACGGAATATCGTCTTTGCCCCTATGGTAAACCAGATGAGCCGTTTTCCGAAAAAAAAATGGCGCAATCCTCGTGTTCAGGTCAAGCCTTTCGCGAATATCGCCTTTGACCATCCGGCCGTCAACAAGAAAATTCAACTTGATATTCATGATCTCTCGGTTTCGGGCTTCTCCGTTAATATTTCGCCGGATGAGGATGTCCTTACGGTGGGAATGATTATCCCTGACCTGACCATGAATTATGCCGGCGCTTTGCAAATCAAATGCAAGGCGCAGGTTCTCTATCGACGGATGGAGAAAAAGAAAAAAATCCGCTATGGTTTTGTCATCCTGGACATGAATGTCGTCAACTATAACCGACTGAGTCATATGGTCATGAATGTTATCGATCCCGGCACTCATGTCGCCGACGAAGTCGATGTGGATCAACTATGGGAGTTTCTTTTCGACAGCGGATTCATTTACCCCAGGAAATATAATCTGGTTCAGGCCTACCGGGAGCCCATGAAAGAAACCTACCGGCGGCTGTATCGCGATAATCCGGAAATCGCCACCCAGATCACTTATCAGCAAAACGGCCGGATCTATGGGCACGCCTCCATGGTCAGATCTTACAGACGGACCTGGATGGTTCATCATCTGGCCGCAAGACCCCTGAACAATAAAAGAACCGGGCTTCAAGTCCTGAAGCAGATTATGCATTATTTTAATGGTCTCTATCGTCTCCCATCGGTTGGGATGGACTATATGATGTTCTATTTTCGCCCGGATAATCAGTTTCCCGATCATTTTTTTGGCGGTTTTGCCAGGCATTTCAGGAACCCTCGCGCCTGTTCCCTTGACCTTTTTGCTTATCTCAATTATCCGGTGTCCGGTGTCGGCCGGCAACTCCCGGCGGGGTGGTTGCTCGAACCGTGCACGGGCGAAGACTGGGAAGCGTTAAGCCACTTTTATCGGAATACCTCCGATGGTCTTCTGCTGGATGTATTACGCCTGGGCGAAGAGAAGGAGGATGGGGAATCTCTGTCACAACTCTATGCCCGCCACGGATTCATCAGAAGCTGCCAATGTTTCTCTCTAAAGCAAAACGGCAGATTAAAGGCGGTGCTTATTGTAAACCGATCGGATCCGGGCCTCAGCTTGTCGGACTTCCTCAACGGGATCAAGATTCTGATCACCGATGCGGCCGGCTTACCCTGGGAAGTCCTGTCCACGGCCGTTTCCCAATGGTCGGATTTTTATAAGAGTGACAAAATACCGCTGCTTGTTTATCCATCTCGTTATTTTGAAGAAAAAGGAGTTTCTTTTGAAAAGTATTACAATCTCTGGATTATTGACGGTCATTATGCCCGGGAATATAGTGAATACATGATGGAAAATTCGAAATTACGAATCAGATTTCTTATCCGCTTTCTCATCAAGAGATACCTGAAACCATGATGGACAACCATACTCATATCTACAACAGTCGCATTATCAAAAGCTATGTGGAGTATCTGAAGAAGCATCTTCCGGAGGTCGATAGCGATCCCCTGCTGAAATATGCGGATATCGAAACCTACCAACTGGATGACGAAGGGCACTGGTTGACCCAGGAGCAGGTCGATCGTTTTCATGATATCCTTGCGAAAACGACCCAGGATCCCGATATATCCAGAAAAGTGGGGCGTTTCTCCGTTACATCCCGCGCCTCCGGCGCCCTGGGGCAATATATGCTGGGATTTATCAATCCGGCCACGGCATATGGCGTTCTGGAAAGAATCAATGCCCAGCTAAGCCGAGGAGCAACCCTGAAGACAAAAGCCATCGGGACGGACAGGATTGAGGCAAAAGCCACTTTGCAGGCGGGTGTGGTGGAAAAGCCCTATCAGTGTCAAAACCGATTGGGGGGGCTGGAGGCACTGGCAAAGCTCTCCACCAATAAATTTGCCAGCATAGAACATCCTGTCTGCATCCATAAAGGCGGAGACTGCTGCCTGTACGTTATCTCCTGGGAAAACACCCGCACCTTTTTCTGGAAACGCATCCGCAATTATTACTTTTGGATCGCATTTGCTCTTTGCGCCATCCTGTTTAGTTTCATGAAACCGGCTTACTGGGATGTCCTGACCCTATCGTGTGTGCTGATGGGAATGGGCGTGACGCTCTATGCCGAACATCTGGAAAAGAAAGATTTGCTTGCCCACATCTTCAACCAGGGAGATGCAGCGGAAAGCCTCCTGGATCAGATCAACAGACGTTACAATGAAGCCCTGTTGGTCCAGGAGATCGGACAGAAATCCTCTGATATGACCAAGGTTGATGAACTCCTCCAATATATTATAGAATCATTGGTTAAAAGACTCGATTTCGACCGGGGGATCATCATGCTGGCCAATAAACAAAAAGACCGCTTAGTGTATACGGTGAGTTACGGATATAATCCGAAGAATGAAGATTACCTGCATAATATTCAATTTCATCTGGACAATCCTCAATCAAAGGGTACGGCTGTCGCTTCCTTCAGAACACAGAAACCTTTTTTGGTCAACGATCTGTCCGATATCGAGCATGACCTGTCGCGGAAAAGTCTTGATTTCGTGAATACGATGGGCAGCCGGTCTTTCATCTGCGTCCCTATCGTCTATAAAGGGGAGTCTTTGGGGGTCCTGATTGTGGATAATGTCCAGTCAAAGAAGCCGCTTAGCCAGACCGAGATGAGTCTCCTGATGGGCATTGCTCCGCAGATCGGGATTAGCATCAAGAATGCTATTGCCCATCAGAAAATCAAGGAGAGCGAAGAGTGCTTCCGCTCGCTCAGTGAAAATGCCCCGGACATTATTTATACCTTGGGCATCAAAGGGAAATTTACTTACATTAACCCTGTGATTGAAACGATCCTGGGATACCGCCCTGAGGAAATCATCGGCAGATACTTTATCGATATTGTCAGAAAAGAAGACGTGCACCGGTGTATTGAATTTTTCAAGCAAGTCAGAGATCATCAACAAACCATCAAGGAAGAAATGGGCATCCTGCTTCATAAGGATGGCACGGAACGGTATTTCAGCTTTAGTTGTGCGCCCAATTTTGATTCCGAAAGTCATTTTATAGGGGTGGTCGGGACGTTCAAAAATATGACCGACATCAGAAAATCGGAAATGGAGTTGAAAAAGAGCTTCGAGAAACTGCAATCGGTCATGAGCAGTACCATTGATGCCATCTCCATCATCGTTGAATCCCGAGACCCATACACGGCAGGCCACCAAAGGCGTGTGACACAACTCGCAACCGCCATCGCCTGCGAACTGGCTTTATCCAAAGAAAAAATCGACCTGATTCGTATGGGCAGCCTGATTCACGACATCGGGAAGATATATATTCCCTCTGAAATTTTGACAAAACCCATGAAGCTGAACGACATCGAATATGCCATGATTAAATCTCATCCGGAGGTGGCTCGAAAGATATTGAAACAGGTTGACTTTATTCCAACGGTTGTGGATATGGTTTATCAACACCACGAAAGGATTGATGGTTCCGGTTATCCCAGAAAACTAAAAAGAGACGACATTCTCATCGAGGCCCGGATTCTTGCCGTGGCCGATACGGTGGAAGCCATGGCCACACACCGGCCCTATCGTGCCAGCCTGGGTATTGAGAAAGCCCTGGAGGAAATAGAAAATCAAAGAGGCATTCTTTATGATGAAGCTGTTGCGGATGCCTGCCTTGTCTTGTTTCGGGAAAAAGGGTTTCAATTTAAAGAGGCCTGAGGATATGCGTCATCCGCCCTGAGGATATTGAAACGCTTTTCGTATTTACGCGCTGGCGAACTCCTTCAGGTGCGTTTCCAGCAGACGGTCTTTGCTGAAATTCACCAGTTTGAGCTTTTCAGGCCTGGTGCCCGCAAAAGCGCATTTGGGCGCCAGTCCGATCAGTTCCGACTCCAGAATCTGCACACCGCGCTCGGCGGCAAGCGCCTCCACCCGTTCATAAACCGCTTTGAGCGGCGTTTCCCGGCAGGACGTCAGGTTCATGGAAACCTGCGCCAGATGCCTGCTCTTCAAAATGACGCCGATGGCGCGCACATGCGGAAGGCCGCCGCTTTTTTCGCGGATGAGCGAGGCGATTTTCTGCGCCAGCCTCAGATCGTCGCTGTTCAAATTGATGTTGTACGCCACCAGCGGCTCGCGCGCGCCGACGGCCGTCGCGCCCGCGCCCGGATGAAATACGGGTTCGCCGACATCCGGCGCGTCGCCCCGAATGGACATCTTTTCCTTTAGAGCCTCATAGCCGCCGCGACGAACATCCGCAAGCTCCCTGCGCCCCGGAACGAGCGCCGCTTCGCCGTAGAAATAAACCGGAACGCCAAAGAGCTCATATAACCGGTTGCCGAAGAGGCGCGCCAGATTCACGGCGTCTTCCATTTTCGTTTTTCCCAGGGGAATGAAGGGAACCACATCCACCGCCCCCAACCGGGGATGAACACCGGTCTGCCGCCGCATATCGATGACCTTGAGCGCCTGACCCGCCGCGGCCAGCGCCGCGGCCAGCACATCTTCCGGTCTCCCCAGAAACGAAAAAACGCTCCGGTTGTGATCCCGGTCCCCGCCGTAATCCATCAGACGAATCCCTCCGGACGCCTTCAATACACGGGCGATGGAATCGATCTTCGCTTCGTCGCATCCTTCGCTGAAATTCGGCACACATTCGATGATTTTCATGTCGATACCTGATAAAATTTTAACGCCGGCAACTGTACACAGGTAAGGCTGCCGCCGTAAACCGCGCCGGTGTCAATGCCGATCTTATTTTCGGCAACCAGCGGCGCGTTGAAATGCGTATGCCCGAAAACCACCCGCTTTCCGAAATCGTCTTCGGAATCGATGAACTCCCGCCGGATCCACTGCAGATCCCAGGCGGACTGACAGGCAACCGGCGCCCCGGGACGCAGCCCCGCGTGAACAAACAGATACTGATCCGTTTCATAATACGGCAGAAGCGATTCAAAAAAGCTCAGGTGTTCGGCGGGAATCTTTCCTTTCCGGACACGCGGGGAATCCGACAGGAAGATTCCGTAGTCCCGGAGCGTCGCGGCGCCGCCGTTTTGCAGATACAGATCCTCCTCCACGCCTTCCAGATAGTTCAGGAGCATGGATTCATGATTCCCGCAAAGACAGACCAATTTGGCACAGGCCCCGCGGAGTCCCAAAACATAGTCCACCACCCCCCTGCTTTCGCGGCCGCGGTCGATGTAATCGCCGATAAAAACCAGGGTGTCTCCCGCCGGATCGGCCGGAATCTTCCGCAAAAGCCGCTTCAGCGGATCCAGGCAGCCATGAATGTCGCCGATGGCGAATAGGTTCATGATCCCTTGCGTCATGAGCGGCCGGCTAATCCAGAAGAGCGGCCGTAAAATCCCCGCTGTCGAAGGGCCGCAGATCCTCCAGCCCCTCGCCGACGCCGATAAAGCGCACCGGAAGCCCCAGTTCGCCGGCGATGCGCACGACCACGCCGCCCTTGGAAGTCCCGTCCAGCTTGGTCAGCACAATGCCGGTTGCTCCGATTTCTTCCTGGAACATTTTGGCCTGGATGACGGCGTTCTGGCCCGTCGTGGCATCCAGAACCAGCAGAATCTCGTGCGGCGCTCCGGGCAGCTCCCTGCCGATGACTCTTTTGACTTTTTTGAGCTCTTCCATCAGATTGGTCCGGGTATGCAGACGTCCGGCGGTGTCCACGATCACCACGCCGTTAAAACCGGCTTTGATTTTCCCGGCGGCGTCGAAAACAACGGCTGCGGGATCGGCGTTCATTTTCTGCTTGATGACCGGCGCGCCCACACGAGCGCCCCACACCTCCAGTTGTTCGATGGCCGCCGCGCGAAAGGTATCGGCGGCAACCAGGACAACCTCGTGACCATCCCGGCGCAGCATATGGGCCAGTTTGCCGATGGTGGTGGTTTTTCCGCTGCCGTTGACGCCGACGGCCATGATCACAAACGCCTCGTTTTTCGGGATGGCGAGCGGCTTTTCCATCTTTCGCAGAATGGCGATCATGCGCTCCTGCAAAACTTTTTTAATCTGCGACGCGTCGGAAAGCTCCCTGCGCTTGACCCGCTGCTTGACGTCTTCAATGAGATCAAAGGTAAACTGCGGGCCCATGTCCGCCGAAATCATCAGCTCTTCCAGTTCGTCATAGAGCGCCGGATTCAGTTCCCTTTTGCCGAAAACGAGCTGATCCAGATTTTTGGTGAGAGCGTTCCTGGTTTTGGCGAGTCCCGCTTTGAGTTTGTCGAATAAACCCACTTTCTTCGTATTCCTTTCTGCAAGCCTCCCTGCCGGAAAATAAAAGGGCCACCGCACGGCCGACAGGGGAAAACCATTGCGGCCTTTAGGGAGATTCATAGCGGCTTTCGCCGCCAAAGTAAAGAAATGGATGATTTTCTAAAGGAAAGGGCGGGGGTTGCCGCGGTGCACCGCGAAAAACTCCCGCCCGTCAGAAAGAGAGCTTTGAATAACGGCCATTTTTGTCATTTCGACCGAAGGGAAAAATCTTGAACAAACGGCCATCCTTAAGATTTCTCGTCGCTCACGCTCCTCGAAATGACATTTTTCAAAGCCCGTCAGAAACAGACATGGTCCGGATGCCGCCCGTTTCTCCCGCCGGGGCGGATGTCGGACGGGCCCGCCGCCGGATTCAGGGACGCCGGACCGGACAAAATGCTATTTAAATACCGGCCGCTGGGGCATCAGCTTGATATATTTGATCTCTGCTTTGGTCTCTTCGTACTGAAATCCCAGGATATCCCGCATCGAAATCATGCCCACTACCCTTTTGCCGTCCGCAATCGGAATATGCCGGATCTTTTTATGTCTCATGGTATTGATCGCGTAATCCAGATCGTCATCCATCGACGCGATGGCGACTTCATGCGTCATGATATCCCCGACTTTCTTGTCGTCGCAATTCCCTCCGCGCGCGAGGCACTTGCGCACGATGTCTCTTTCCGTAATGATGCCGATCAACTCATTTTTTTCATCCGTGACGGGAAGCGCCCCTTTATCGTGCTGGATCAGTTTCTGGATCGCCGCTGAAACAAATTCATCCGCCTCGACGGTGATTAAAGATTGACTTTTGAATCCCGTAGCTTTCAACATGTCCCGTATCTTCATCTCCCTTTTCCTCCCTTGTTCCATATGCTCTTGAGCAGGTTAAGAATCGATTTCTGAACGATAATTCCTTTAACGACGGTTGAAAAACAAAAATCGCCTCCTGAAAAATTTCGTATCTTTCATATCACTCATTTTTTTCCGAAATCAAGCACTTTCTTCAAAACGACGCCGAAGAGGACTTTCGGAATGGGCCGAAAATCTCCCGCGAACAAACAACGCCCTTGCCTGCGGCGGGGGAATCCGCGCCGAAAGCGATAGAACGGGCCGGATCAATTGAGGGTGACGGATACCAGGGAGGAAATCCCCTGCTTTTGCATGGTCACGCCGAAGAGCGTGTCGGCGACTTCCATCGTGCTCTTGTTGTGCGTAATCATGATGACCTGGGATTTTTCGGCGACATCCCGGATCAGGCGGTTGAAGAGGTTGGTGTTTGCGTCGTCGAGCGCCGCATCGACTTCATCCAGAATCAGGAAGGGCGACGGACGGTACAGCAGGATGGCGAAGATCAGCGCGATCGCCGCCAGGGATTTTTCACCGCCGGAGAGCAGGCTTACGCTTTGCGCTTTCTTGCCCGGAATCTGAATGTCGATATCCACGCCGGTTTCCAGAAGATCGCTTTCATCGGTCAGGAGAAGTTCGCCCCGCCCGCCGGGGAAAATGTGGGCGAAGGTTTTCTTGAAGCATTCGTTGACGGCGGCAAAGGTTTCGGAAAACCGTTCGCGGGAGATTTTATTGATCCGGGTGATCGTCCTTTGCAGCGACGCCAGCGACTCGTTGAGGTCGCTCAACTGCGTCGTCAGAAACTGGTTGCGCTGATCCAGCTCGGCATATTCGTTGAGCGCCAGGAGATTCACTTCGCCGAAATTTTCGATCGTCTGCTTGTCCTTTTCCAGCAGGGCGCCGAGTTCGGCAATTTTTTCATCCTCCATCATCTCAAAATCCGCCATGAGAGAGGCAAGATCGACCTGGTGCTTTTCCGCAACCGCGTTTTGCAGGTTTTCAAGGTTCAGCGCGCCCTCGCGGCACTGCATTTCCAGCTCGCTTTGCTGCCGACGCAGCTCGTCCATTTTTCTCTTGATGTCGCGGATTTCATTTTCCTGAATTTTGAGCCGCTCGTCGTCCCCGGTCCGCTTCTCCCTCAGTTCGCTCAGAACCGCTTCACAGGACGCCAGTTTTTCGTAAAGGATCTTGAGCGCCTCCGTGTCCGCCCCGACGGCGGCGGTAAGACCGGCCAACTGCTGTTCGCAGGCCGCAATGTCCTCCCGCTTTCGCGCGGCTTCGCTTTCGCTTGCGGCGAGATCATTCTGCACCCGCGCGATCGTCCGCAAATCCGCTTCCTTCTTTTCCGCCAGCGCGGCCAGCAGAACTTTTTTCTCCGTGAGCCGCTTTTCCTGGGCGTCAATGGCCGCGCGCGACTGCTGGCGGCGGCTGTTGAAGCCGGAGATGATTTCGTTGAGTTCCTTTTCCGCCGCCTCCTTCACCAGGATTTCCGCCTCGAGCTCCTGCAGTTTCCGCCGGGCCTGGGCCTCCTCCGTCTTGATGTTCCGGCGGTTGAACTCCAGAACGGCGATTCTCTGCTTGAGCCTTTCCGATTCATCGCCGAAGCGCTCCAGATCCTTCTTCCGGCTGTGGGCGTTCATTTCCAGTTGATGTTCGCTGTTTTTCAGCCTGGCAAGCTCTTCGTCCCAACGGGCAATCGACGAGGCCAGTCGCTTCTTTTCCTCCATCCGGTCCTCGAGTTCGCCGGAAAGCTTCCGGACTTCACGCTCCAGCTCCGCGATTTCCCGCTTGGTGGCGAGCAGGCTTTTTTCCACCGCCGATCCGCTGCCGCCGGTCAGGACGCCGTTGGGGCTGATGGTGTCTCCCTCGGGTGTCACGAAGGTCCCCCGGAAGCCGTTTTTCTTCCAGAGATTAATGCCGGTTTCAATGGACGGCGTCAGCAGGACATCGCCCAGCAGGCAGTCGGCAATCTTTTTGAATTCCTCCTGGACGACGACTTTGCGCAGGAGGGGCTCCGCTTCCTGAAGATGCTCCTCGCTGTAAGTCTGGGCGCTCCCGCCTCGCAGCTCCACCGGCACGAAACTGCCCCGGCCCAGCTTGTAACTTTTCAGATAATCGATGGCGCGGACGCCTTCTTCCTGGTTCTTCACAACGACATACTGCAGCTTGTCGCCCAGCACCGCTTCCACGGCCGATTCGTATTCGCGGGGAACGTCGATGTGGTCGGCCACGACGCCGTAAAACGCGTCCGGGCTGTCCTGCGTTTCAATGACTTTTTTCACGCCCTCGTTGGACCATTTGAAGGCTGCCTCAAATTCCGCAAGCGATTGCAGCCGCGATGATTTGGCGCCCGCTTCTTCCTTGACCTCGAGGATGCGCTCCTCGACGGCCTGCAGGTCCGACTTGGCTTTTTCCAGCGCATCGGCGGCCGCTTCTTTCTCTTTGCCGACCTGCGCGATTTGCTCTTCTTCCTCCGCCAGCCCGCCGGCCAGCTCCTGCATCTTCTGCGTCAAATCGGCAAGCCGGCTTTTGTCCTGTTCGATTTCCCGGATTTCCCTCTCTTCACGCCGCTGGAAATCCTCCATGCCTTTCTTCAGTCCCGCGACGGCGTTTCCGAATTTGGCCAGGTCCTGCATCACGTCGATATAGCGGATTTTTTGCTCCTCCAGACGGGCGTTGACGTCCCGGTCGGCTTCCAGCAGGCCCTGAACTTCACGCTCGCCTTCTTCCAGTTCCTGCTGCAAAAGGGTCATCTGCCGCAGGAGGTCTTCGGATTTCCTTTGCAGATTGTCGATCTCGGCGGCGAGGCTCTCCTTTTTCCGGCCCATCTCTTCAATTTCCGCCAGGTTCTTCTGCTTGCGCTCCGAGGTTTCCGCCATTCGGCGGCGAGAAAACTCAACGCTCTTTTCCTTGATGTTGATGGAATTCTTCACCTCGTAAAGCTCAGTCTGGCGAAGGCCGATCTGCTCGTCTTTTTCCAGGAGGGCCGCCTTCATCTCCTGCAGGGCGGATTCCCTGGATTCCATCTGCGCCCCGACCGCGTCCGCCTGCCCGGAGATTCGCGTCCGCTCGTCCTGCAGCGCGGCGTTTTTCCCGGCCATTTTGGCATAGCCCTGACGGGACAACGCCAGTTCCGTTTCTTTCATTCGCTGCTTTACGGCTTTGTACTGCTCTGCTTTTTTGGCCTGGCGGGTAATGGCGTTGAGTTGGGTTTTGACTTCCTTGTGAATGTCGTTGAGTCGCAGGATGTTCTGTTTGGTGGCCTCCATCTTGCGAACGGCGGCATCCTTGCGGCTTTTATACTTGGACACGCCGGCTGCATCTTCGATGAAAAGCCGGCGGTCTTCCGGTTTGGCTTCCACCAGATTGGCCACAGCCCCCTGCTCCACCAGGGAATAGGTCCGGGCGCCGACACCCGTGCCCATGAAGAACTCTTTCACGTCCAGCAGGCGGCAGGGCACGCGGTTGATGCAGTACTCGCTCTCGCCGTCGAGGATGGTTTTGCGCGAAATGGACACTTCCGTCAGTTCGCCGTAAACGCCCGGGAAGGACGATCCGTCGCTCGACAGCGTCATCACGACTTCCGCCATGCTCACAGGGGCGGCATCCTCACTGCCGTTGAAAATCACGTCGTCCATCTTCTTGCCGCGCAGGGCTTTGACCCGCTGTTCGCCCATCACCCAGCGAATCGCATCGACAACATTGGATTTTCCGCAGCCGTTGGGCCCGACAACCGCATTGACGCCCTTGGAAAAATCAATCAAAACCTTCTCGCGGAAAGATTTGAAACCTGTTATTTCAAGACGCTTTAGCTTCATAAATCATCTTTAATTGAAATCGCTGTAAATTTTGGCAAAGCCTAACAAAAGAATGTTTCTTTGTAAAGGGAAAATACAACAAAATGTATTCCCGAAAAAACACTACCACAACATATAGTGCTTACCCGTTCATTTCCGGGGGCCGGTTTTTACAGAAAAACCGTCTTGAAAACAGGAAATCGGCAGGAAAAAAGAATCACGGTTTAACGGCCGATGTGATGAATCTGGTCTTTGGCGAGCCCGTTCCGTTGCCCAAATATCACTTTGAGCGGCCATTAAGGGCGTTTTGTCACATAAATCTTGGCGAAGCGAAAGATCAGCAATGACAACTGTTTGAGCCGAAGGCGAGTTTTGTCATTGCCTTTCGCGAGCCTTAGATTTATACAAAACGCTCTTAGGCAAGCGAAAAGAATGTTTGGGCAACACTCTGTGTCTCAGTCCGCCACAGAGTGAATGCAATTGATTCACTCCCGCAAACGATATCTCTCAACATTTAAAGCAGGCCTTCCAGCTTCTGACCGCAGAAAGAACACTGGTGTCCAGAAAGGGAATAATCAATAATTCTAAATCCATAACGCCTGATCAACAATTTATGGCAGTTTGAACAGTAGGTGTTTTCACCCTCCTCGCCCGGCACATTGCCGCTGTAAACATGATGCAGTCCGGCTTCTTTCCCGATCGCACAGGCGCGTCGCAGGGAGGCGATGGGAGTGGAAGGGGTATCGAGCATTTTGAACTGCGGATGGAACCTGCTGATATGCCAAGGGGTTTCCGGACCCAAGTCTCGGATGAAAGCGGCAATATCCTTTAATTCTTCGGTGGAATCGTTCAATCCGGGAATTAAAAGCGTGGTAATTTCCAGCCAGACACCCTCGTCTTTCATTTTTCTGAGGCTGTCCAAAACGGGATCAAGTCTTGCGCCGCATTGCTTTTTATAAAATTCGTCCCGAAAAGACTTCAAATCCACATTGGCGGCAGCCAGATAAGGCGACATCAGATCAATGGCCTGAGGCGTCATGAATCCGTTCGTGACGAAAAGGTTTTTCAGACCTTCCCGGCAGGCGATCTTCGCGGTTTCCAGAGCGGTTTCCAGATAAACCGTCGGCTCCGTGTACGTATAGGCGATCGTTTGGCAACCATTTTTCCTGGCCCCTTCGACAATCATCGCCGGCGGCGCTTCTTCCCCCATGATCATGAGCGTGGAGCGGGGCATCTGTGAAATTTCATGGTTCTGGCAGAAGGCGCAGGTAAAATTGCAGCCGGCGGTGGCCACGGAGTAAGACCGCGAGCCGGGATGCACATGAAAAAAGGGCTTCTTTTCAATCGGATCCACATGCTCGGCAATCAGCGTTCCGAAAACAAGGGAGTACAAAACACCTTCCCGGTTTTCCCGAACGCCGCACAGACCGCGCCGGTTGGGCCCAATGTTGCAGCGGTGGGCGCATAGCCCGCAGAGCACCCGAGACCCGGCCAGCTTCTCGTAAAGCAGCGCCTCGCGGATCATGGTTTTCCCTCCCGCAGCATGTCCCGAACGGCTTCCGGAGCGGCGGCTCTCTCTCTTGCTTTCAGCTTGAAAGAATTTAAAACGGGATGCTGAACGGTTCGATACGTATAGTTGACGGAAAAAACCATCCCGACAAACGCCCCGAGTGGATTGTTCCTCATCGGAAAAAGGTCTTCCAGGGACGACAACAGAGCAACCGCCGGTCCGGGAAGACACATCACGGACCCCCATTGAATTTGAGCGCCGGACATGGTTTTGTGAATCAGGGTCTGCATTTCTCCGATGGAAAAGAAACGTAAATTTGATGCGGCAGGAAAACCGAAAAAATTCCGCACGGCCTGTCCGGTTCCGGCCGAAGAATACCGGTTCAGAAAACCGACAAAAACACGATTGCGGCTGACCCGGACCGCTTCCGCAAGCGCTTTTTGCGGATTTGCTGAGCCCTGCAGGCCGCCCGTCAACGTAACCACATCGAACTCATTGTCGGAAAAAGGAATATCGGCGGCATTGCCCAAAACCAGTTCGCACAATGCGCCAAGATTTCTCCGGGCCGACTCCAGGGCAGCCGCTGACGGATCCATTCCCGTGAGCAGGCATTTTTTCCTGCCGAACATTCGCAGAGTGTTTCCGCTTCCACAACCCACGTCCAGAACGGATTCCCCGGCGACGGGAGCGACCAGATCCAGGATCAGTTTTTCCTGCCGCAAATACAGGCGACGGCCCTGGCGGGTCTGAAGCCAGTCATCCCCTGTCACGGCCTGAAGCGGATCAAAAATCATGGATCGCCACTCCTTTTGAAAAAGGTCAGCCCCCGATGTCCGACATGTCCCGGTGGCATTTTTTCAGGTGTCTGTCCGTGCAGTCCAGGTCGTGCTTTTCGGGTTTGAGCCGAACGGCCCGGCGGATCAGCTCGTCCAGTTCGCCGTCGCTGCAGTTTTGGCGAAGCGCCGCTTTTAAATCGATTTCCTCATCCTTGAGCAGGCAGGCGCGCAGTTTGCCGTCCGCCATCAGGCGCAGGCGGTTGCAGGTCGCGCAGAAATGGTCGCTGACCGGGTCGATAAACCCGATTTCTCCCAGCCCGTCCGGCAGTGTAAAGATTCTGGCCGGGCCGTCCGACTTGTTTTGCTTGCCCGCCAGGGGCGTGAGCCGGAAATGACGGCCGATGGTTTCCTGCAGATCACGGTTCGGCAAAAAATCCGCCGTGTATCCGTCGCTGACCGGACTGACCGGCATGATTTCGATGAAACGAACCTGAAAAGGTTTGACAAGCGCCAATTGCGCAAAATCCAGCACCTCGTTGTCGTTGAATCCCTTGACGATCACGGTATTGATTTTGATGGGGGAGAAGCCCGCTTGCTCCGCCGCGGCAATCCCGCGAAACACATCGTCCAGGTTCCCGCCCCGCGTGATTTGCGCGTACTTGTCTCTGTCCATGGAATCCAGACTGATGTTGAGCCGGGTGATGCCGGCGTTGAAAATCGCCTCCGCGTATTTCGCAAGCAGGATGCCGTTGGTTGTCAGACTGATGTCCTCGAGGCCTTTTGTTTTTTTCAAATCCGCGGCAAATTCAACAAAACCGCGGCGGACCAGCGGCTCGCCGCCGGTCAGCCGCACCTTGACAAATCCCAGGGTCACCGCCCGGGAAACCACGCGGAGAATCTCCTCGTACCGGAGAATATCGTCATGACCTTTCAGCGAAATCCCTTCCATGGGGCGGCAGTATATGCAGCGCAGATTACAGCGGTCGGTGATGGAAATCCGAAGATAATTGATGTCCCGGTTGTATGCATCCAGCATGAGATCACACCAATGCTCCTTTAATTTTCTGACCGTCGTTCAATAACACAAACCGCTTCACAAAACAACTTCCGCCTCGCCCGGACGACTTCATGAAGCGGCGTTTTCCCGCCGGAGAAACATCCGGCGCGGACGCAAACGGGCGGCCCCGGATGCATTTTGAGTACGGGCAACCCTTCGCCTCAAATATCCCAAACAATTTCTTGACACGGCGTTCTTTCTCGTCTAAACAAAAATCAAACGCGTTTCCTGCCTGTCCTCGCACCATCGATTGCGTCAGCGCAAGGTAAAATCATTCGGAGCCGTTCATGGACAAAGTGCCGATCACGAAAGAGGGTTTTGACAAATTGAAGAAGGAACTGGAGACGGTGAAAAACGTTTTCATTCCGGAAAACATCCGGGACATAGAAGTTGCCCGGGCGCACGGCGATCTTTCGGAAAACGCGGAGTACGCGGCGGCCAAAGAGCGGCAATCCTATCTGCACGGCAAACTTCAGGAACTGGAAAATAATCTGGCTTCCTGCAATATCATCGCCCTGAAAGACATCCCGAGCGACCGGGTGGTTTTCGGCTGCTTTGTTACCATCGCGGACAGCGAGGGGGAAGAGATCAAATACCAGCTGGTCGGCCCTTTTGAATCGGACATCAACCAAAATAAAATATCCGTCACCTCGCCCATCGGCAGGGCGCTGGTTGGAAAAAGCATCGACGCCGAAATTTCCGTCAACACCCCGGGGGGAACCCGCAATTTTCAGATCATCGACATTTCAGCCGAATAGCCAATTCCCTCTGAAAAATAAAAAAAGGCGGCTCCGGTCAGGAGAGCTGCCTTTTTTTTCCTATAGGGAGACAGATCAGTTTTGCGACAGTTTTTCCGCAACACTGATCCGGTTGACCGCCCGAAGAAGCGCCAGTCTCATTTTTTCATAGTCGCTGTGCTCTTTGGTCAATTGGCTCAGAGCGGCTTCCGCTTTTTCTTTTGCCTTGAGAGCCCGGTCCTTGTCCACGGCGTCCGCTCTTTCCGCCGTTTCGATCAGGACGGTGACCTTGCTGCCCGTCACCTCCGCGTAGCCGGTGTTGACGGCGTAATAGGTTTTCTTGCCGTCGGCGATGTAATAAAGCTCGCCGATGTCCACAGACGTCAGGAAGGGCTCATGGCCTCTTAAAACGCCGAATTCCCCTTCCGTGCCCGGAATCGTCACTTCATCCACTTTCCCGGAAAAAGCCATCTTCTCCGGCGTTACCACTTCTAGAATCAATTCATCCGACATGGAAATCCCCGTTCATTAGGCGGAAAGCTTCTGGGCTTTCTCGATTGCTTCTTCAATGCCGCCGACCATATAAAAGGCCTGTTCCGGCAGATCGTCATGTTTGCCTTCCAGAATTTCTTTGAAGCCTCTCACGGTATCGGCCACGGAGACAAACTTTCCTTCCGTTCCGGTGAACTGTGCGGCGACGAAGAAGGGCTGCGACAGGAATCTCTGAATCTTTCTGGCGCGGCTGACGGTCATCTTGTCGGCTTCGGAAAGTTCATCCATACCAAGAATGGCAATGATGTCCTGCAGGTCTTTATACTTCTGCAGCGTCACCTGCACCTGGCGGGCCACCTGGTAATGCTCCTGCCCCAAAACATTCGGGTCCAGAATTCTGGATGTGGAATCCAGCGGATCCACGGCGGGGTAAATGCCGAGTTCGGCGATGGGGCGGGACAAAACGACGGTTCCGTCAAGGTGCGCAAACGTGGTTGCGGGAGCGGGGTCGGTCAGGTCGTCGGCGGGCACGTACACGCACTGCACCGCCGTAATGGAGCCTTTGGTGGTCGAGGTGATGCGTTCCTGAAGCTCCCCGAGGTCCGAAGCCAGGGTCGGCTGGTAACCGACGGCGGACGGCATGCGGCCCAGGAGTGCGGACACTTCGGAACCGGCCTGCGTGAAACGGAAAATGTTGTCAACGAAGAAGAGCACGTCCTGGCCTTCCACATCGCGGAAGTATTCCGCGGCCGCCAGTCCGGTCAACGCCACGCGGGCTCGGGCTCCGGGCGGTTCGGTCATCTGGCCGTAAATCAGAGCGGCCTGCTTGATAACGCCGGATTCCAGCATTTCACGGTACAGATCGTTTCCTTCGCGGGTTCTCTCGCCAACGCCGCAGAACACGGAAATACCGCCGTGATGCATGGCGATGTTGTTGATCATTTCCATCATGACGACGGTTTTGCCGACGCCTGCGCCGCCGAACATGCCCATCTTTCCGCCGCGGGGAAACGGCACGAGCAGATCGATAACCTTGACGCCGGTTTCCAGAACGTGAACGGACGTGTCCTGTTCCGTAAATTCGGGAGATTTGCGATGAATGGGAGCATGATTTTTAGCGTTCACCGGTCCGAGGCCATCCACGGGGCGGCCGACCACGTTCAGAATTCTGCCGAGGCCTTCTTTGCCCACGGGGACGGTGATCGGAGCGCCGGAATCCTTGGCTTTCATCCCTCGCACCAGACCGTCGGTGACATCCATGGCGATGCAGCGAACAACATTGTCGCCCAGATGCTGCGCGACTTCAATAACCAGGTTATCCTCCTGGTCGTTGATCGCGGGGTTGGTAACCAAAAGCGCATCCAAAATGCTGGGAAGCTTCCCTTCTTCAAAAGCCACGTCAACAACAGGACCAATAACCTGAACAATCTTTCCGATATTCATAACTATCTCCTTGCAAATAGTCGGTATATATATTTTTTACGCGCAAAATGCCGCCGCAAAATCAACCCTTGGCCAAAGCCTCCGTGCCGCCAACGATATCCATCAGTTCCGCCGTAATCGCCGCCTGCCTCGCCTTGTTCATTTTCAACGTCAGCGTGCGGATCAGCTCTTCGCAGTTGCTGGTCGCGTTGTCCATCGCCGCCATCCGCGCGCCGTTTTCACCGGCGGAGGTCTCCAGCAGCGCCCGGTAAACCAGAACGTGGACATACATGGGAAGCAGTTTGTGTAAGAGCACCTCGTCCGACGGTTCGTAAACATAATCCAGCCGAGTATCCGATTCCAGATCGGCGTCCGGGCTGCCGATGGAAGGAAGGGGGAACAGGCGGACAACGGTCGGCCGCTGGACGGAAACATTTACAAACTGATTGTAGATCAGATACAGCTCGTCATATTCGGCCTTGATGAAAGGTTCAATGACTTCATCCGCAATCGACACGGCGAGCGTCATATCAAACTTGCTCAGACAGTCCACTTTTTGCGCCAGAACGTTTGCTTTTTTGCGGAAAAAGTCCCTGCCCTTCCTGCCGACGTTGATCATGGCAACTTCTTTGCCTTCGTGAGTCTTGTCCCGTAAAAATCGCTCCGTGGCCTTGATCAGGTTTGTATTGAATCCACCGCAAAGCCCCCGGTCGGACGTCATGCAAATCACCCGGATTCTCCTGGGATCGCGCACGGCCAGAAGCGGATGGGTGGAGGTGTCCACCCGCAGAGCCAGACTGTTGAGAACATCCATGAACTTTCCGGCGTAGGGCCGGAAATTTTCCATTTTCAACTGAGATGACTTAAATTTGGATGCGGCCACCATGTTCATGGCCCGCGTAATCTGCTTCGTTTTCTGAACGGCAGTTACTTTTCTTTTAATATCTTTTAGCGAGGGCACTGGAAACTCCTCTCAACCTGAATTGTTTTCCACTCCGCGGCGATCCTCTTGGCAAGGATCGCGCATGGATCAAAAATTATTCCGCCACAAAAACAGATTCAAAAGCCGTCAGCATATCTTTCATTTTCTTTTCCAGGTCGGCGGAAATAATCTGCTTCTCATCGATTTCTTTCAGGATGTCCTGATGCTTGCTTTTCACATAACTGAGCAGCTGCTGTTCGTAAATGAGAACCTTTTCCACGTCCACCTTATCGATGAAGCCGCGGCTTCCGGCAAACAGAACCACCACTTCCTCTCCCAGAGACATCGGCTGGAACTGGGGCTGTTTCAGCAATTCGACCAGACGAACACCGCGGTCCAGCTGGGCCTGGGTTGATTTATCCAGATCGGAGCCGAACTGGGCAAATGCCGCCAGTTCGCGGTACTGGGCCAGATCGAGTTTCAGGGTACCGGCGACCTGCTTCATCGCTTTTACCTGAGCGGCGCCACCGACGCGGGACACGGACAGACCGACGTTGATGGCCGGACGGATGCCGGAGAAGAACAAGCTGGGTTCGAGATAGACCTGGCCGTCGGTGATGGAAATCACGTTGGTCGGAATGTAGGCCGATACGTCGCCGGCCTGCGTTTCAATGATGGGCAGAGCCGTGAGCGATCCGCCGCCCAGCTCCTTGCTCACGCGGGCGGCCCGCTCGAGCAGACGGGAGTGGTTGTAGAAAATGTCGCCGGGGTAAGCTTCGCGTCCGGGCGGACGGCGAAGCAGCAACGAAATCTGACGATAGGCCACGGCCTGTTTGGACAGGTCGTCGTAAATAATGAGGGCGTCCTGGCCGCGGTCACGGAAGTATTCGCCGATGCTGCAGCCGGCGTAAGCCGCGATGTACTGAAGGGTTGCCGGGTCGGAGGCGCAGCCGGCGACCACACAGGTATAGGACAGGGCGTCATGCTGTTTGAGCCTTTCCACAACCTGCGCCACGGTGGATTTTTTCTGGCCGATCGCGACGTAGATGCATTTGATGCCGGTGTCTTTCTGGCGGATGATGGCATCCACGCAGATGGCGGTTTTGCCGATCTGGCGGTCGCCGATGACCAGTTCGCGCTGGCCGCGTCCGATCGGGGTCATGGCATCGATGGCTTTGAGGCCCGTGTACATGGGCTGGTTGACCGGCTGGCGCTGAATCACGCCGGGGGCGATCATTTCAATACGGCGGAACTCCGTTGATTCGATCGGTCCTTTGCCGTCCAGGGGAGCGCCTGTCGCGTCGATGACGCGGCCCAGAAGCCCCTCTCCGACCGGAACCTGGGCAATCTTTCCGGTTCTTTTGACGATATCCCCTTCCTTAATATGGGTCACTTCTCCCAGAACCGCGACGCCGACGTTGTCCGCTTCGAGGTTGAGCACCATGCCCAGAATACCGCCGGGGAACTCAAGAAGTTCCATGGCCATAGCGTTTTGCACGCCGTACACTCTCGCGATGCCGTCACCGACGGAAAGGACGGTTCCGGTTTCGCTTATATCCAGCTTTTTTTCATAGCTTTTGATCTGCTCAGAAATAATTTGACTGATTTCTTCCGCCTTGATGGTTTCCATGCTCTATCTTGCCTCCCCTAAGAGATTCCTCATATTGTTCAATTGGTTTTTGATGCTGCCGTCATACAACGTATCACCAACACCAATAACTATGCCGCCCAACAGATTCTTGTCGTTCTCCACCGTCACGTCAACGGTCCGGCCCGTCATTTTTTTCAGGCTGGACGTAATGTAGCTCTGCATTTCCCCGGACAACGGAAACGCCGTCTTCACCGTAACTCTCACTTTCTGAAGCGTTTCATCCATCAACTGCCGGTAGCAGGTCTCGATGTCCGGGAGGATGTCGATCCTTTTCTTGTCTATCAGCAATTTTAAAAAATTAATCGTCATGGGTGAAAGCGACAGCTTGCCGATGATTTTCTCCAGCACTTTTTTCTTGATTTCCTGTTCAAAGATCGGATTGGCCAGAAAACCTCCCAGATCCTTGTTTTGCGCGATGACGGAAGAGAACTGATGCAGTTCGTTGTAGTACTGCTCCAGCTTCTGTTCTTCTCCGGCAATGTCAAAAAAAGCGCGGGCGTATCGTTTTGATATATTGCTGATCAATTTTTGTTCACCACCTTATCCATATATTCCCTGACCATGACTTCATGATCCTGAGCTGTGATGTTCTTCTTTAAAATTTCTTCCGCCATTTGCACGGAAAGGGCGACCGCTTCCGCGCGAAGCTGCCCGGAGGCTTTTTTCAATTCCTGCTCAATGCGCGCCTGGGCGTCCTCCTTCATCTTCTGGGCCACCTTGTGCGCGTCCTCGATGATTTGCTGCTTTTCGACCACTCCCTGCGCCTTGATCATCTCAAAGATGCCGTCAATCTCCTGGGAGGCCTTGTCGATTTTCTCGGCATACTCCCGGTACTGTTTTTCGGCTTCCGCCTTTTGAACGGTTGCGCTCTCCAGAGATTCCTTGATTTCCTGGCGGCGGCCGGAAAAGAAACCTTTGATTCTCGCCCCAAGCAAATACACGAGGAACCCGATGATCAGAACGGCATTGAAGGTTTTCCAGGCAAAGTCTTTCCACTGCGAGCCGTGCCCCTCGCCGCCTTCGCCGCCGGACGCAAAAACCAGCCCCACGGAAAGCAGCAGCAAAACCAGGGAGAGAAGAATTGAAAAATGGACCGAACGAAATGAAGATTTCATTGAACTCTCCTTCCCAGAACCTTTTCGGCAATTTCCAGCGAGAGCCGGCGGGACTGACCTTCAAGGATCTGACGGGCGGCCTGCATTTCCGCGTCCATCTTCTTTTGAAACTCCTGGGTCATGAGGGGAATCTCACTGCGAACGGCGTCCACGATTCTTTTCGCCTCCGCGGCGCCTTCGCCGATGATTTGCTTTTTCAGGTCCGAAGCGCTGGTCTTGGCCCGGCTCAGCTTTTCCTCGTATTCGGCGGCCTTTTTATTGACGGACTCATTGAAAAGCTTGATCTCGTTGCCCAGTTCATCCAGCTGCTTCTTGCGGCGCTCGATGATGGACAAAAGGGGTTTGTAGAGGAGAAAATTGAGGATGAAAATCAAGGCTATGAACGTAGCCATCTGAACCAGGAGCGTATAATCGGGAATTACGGTAACCACAACTGACCTCGTCTTTTTTTCAGACCTTCCCGGCCATCAACGAACGTTGATCAACGCAGGAAGATGCATTAAAGTTGATCCGACATTTCAAACAGCGTAATCTCTGGGAGTGATTTGCTTCAGATAACGTAAGGCTTGAATCAAGCCGGGCTTATGCTGAACCTAGCCACACCGCGAGGACGGAGGTTACTAATCACACCCGCCTAGGGTTTGTCAAGCTTTTTTATGACCGGCGGTCTAATTTCGCAAAAATCGGATTTAAGCTAATAAAATTTATCACTTGGGAATTATTATTTTCCAGCCAAAGCGATTCTTTTTTGCTCTTTCACCTCGCTCATCCGCGATTGGCCGTCAAAAACCGCTCCCTCCTCCATAATGAAAACCGGCGCCTTCACATCGCCTGCAAGTTTCCCCGTGGAATGAATGTTGATTTTTTCCTTCACGTCGATATTGCCCTGAACTTCGCCGCCGATGAAAACGCTGCCGACTTCCATGTTGGCCTTTACCAGGGCGCCTTCTCCGATATCCACCGCTCCCTGTCCGAAAATTTCCCCCTGAAAATCGCCGTCAATGCGCACATGGCCGGTAAAAATCAGCTTCCCGATAAATTCGGCGCCCTTCCCCAAAAAAGCTTTGGTGTCGTCAAGACGTTTCTTTTTTTCCCACATGCCGCACTCCTTAGTCGTCCTGAAAATAAAATCAGCGCTGCAGGATGAATCTGCGCACGCTCACATTCATCAGCAGTCCGATCGCCGCCATCAGAGAAACAACCGCCGAGCCGCCGTAACTGATGAAAGGCAGCGGAATGCCGACCACCGGCAGGACGCCCAGCACCATTCCCATATTAATCAGCACCTGCCAGGCGATCAGCGCGGTAATGCCGAACGCGATGATCGTGCCCAATAAATCTTTTGAATGCAAGGCAATTTTTAACCCCCAGATGATCAGGGATGTAAACCCCACCATCAGCGCCAGGCCGCCCAGAAACCCCCACTCCTCGGCAAACACGGAAAACACAAAATCGGTCTGCTGTTCCGGCAGAAACTTGAGCTGGGTCTGATAGCCCTTCAGGAAGCCCTTGCCCAGAAATCCCCCGGAGCCGATTGCGATCATGGACTGAATGATGTGATACCCCGTGCCCAGCGGGTCATTCTCGGGGGAAAGAAACGTCAGCAGGCGGTTTTTCTGATAATCCTTTAAAAAATGCCAGGCCAGGGGAAGCATGACGAAAATACTCGCGACGGCAATCGCGACGGATTTCCAGTTCATTCCGATAAAAAGAACAATGGATGCGGAAACAATGACGATCATCAGCGCCGTCCCCAAATCCGGCTGCTTCAAAATCAGGGCGCAGGGAATCATCACCATCCCGAACGGAATCAGCAATTCCCTCAACCGGTAAGGTTCGCGCGACTTGTGATCATCAAAATACCGGGCCAGCGCGAGGATGATGCTGATCTTCATCAGCTCGGAAGGCTGGAATAAAAAAACGCCGAACGAGATCCACCGCTGCGCCCCGTTCGCGGTGTGGCCGAACAGAGCGACCGCGATCAGGGAGGCCACCGAAAAAACGTAAAGGCCGTACGCCGCGCGATTGATGTAACGGTAGTCGATCAAAAAGGCGACCATCATGAAAAAGAGGCCGAAGAAAACCCATTGCATCTGCTTTAAATACAGCGGAGACGCGTTTTCGCCCAGGCTGAACCCCGTGGAATAGATATTGACGACGCCAATGGCGCAGATCGACATCACCAGGGCAAACAGCGTCCAGTCAAAATTCTGGAAGATGCGGCGATCATATCTGAAAAAAAACATAAACTCCTCCTCGCCTGTCCCCGCGGCCTCGGAACCTTCAGTTTCCGGCTTGCCCGGCCGTCTGCCGCCGGACGGCCACTTCAACGGGCCTGTCTTTTTTCTTCCCGTCGAAATAGGCCTTTAAAATCCTGCGGGCAATCGGAGCGGCGACCGCTCCGCCTCCGCCGGCATGCTCGGCAACGACGGAAACGACGATTTCCGGATGCCTCGCGGGGGCATAACAGGCAAACAACGCATGATCCTTGTGAAAGGCGGCGATTTTTTTCCGGCGGCGCGCCTGTTCGTCCTGGGGCAGCCCGACGACCTGTGACGTCCCCGTCTTGCCGCAGACGTCCGCGCCGTCGATGCGCGCCGCGTAGCCGGTCCCCCCGGGTTCGTTCACGACGCCCCACAGCGCCTGCTGGAGCAGCTCCACGGTCTTCCCGCTCAAGCCCAGATCTCCCTTCTTTTCCGGCAAATATTCTTTCACCACGCCGCCTTCGGCCGCTTCAATCCGCTGAACCAGACGGGGGCGCCACAACGTGCCGCCGTTGGCGAGCGACGCATACGCCTGCGCCAGCTGCAGCGGAGTGGTCAAATTGAATCCCTGGCCGATGGAAATCGATATGGTCTCGCCCATCTGCCACGGTTCTTTCATGCGGGCCTGCTTCCAATCCCGCGTGGGGACCAGACCTTTGCGCTCATGGGCCAGCTCAATGCCGGTGACGTCGCCCAGACCGAACTTTCTGGCGTAGCGCGCGATGCGATCCACGCCCAGTTTTTTCCCGACGGTATAAAAATAGACATCGCACGACTCCACCAGCGCCCGGTGAAGATTGACGGGCCCGTGCCCGTTTTTTCTCCAGCAGCGATAGGTCCGGTTGCCCAGATCGAAAGAACCGCTGCAGTTGATCCGGGTTTCGGGGGTGATCACCCCCTCTTCCAGCGCCGCGGCCGCCACGATCAGCTTATAGGTTGACCCCGGCGGATACTGCCCCGCAATCGCCCGGTTGGACATGGGTTTCAGCGGATCCTTCTGCAGCTTTTCCCATGCTTCACGGGCAATGCCGCTGTTGAATAAATTCGGGTCGTAAGACGGCGAGCTGACCATCGCCAGGATGGAGCCGTCCCGGGGGTCCATCGCGACCGCCGCTCCCGGCCTTCCTTCAAAGGCCTCCCAGGCCGCCTTCTGGAGGGCGGCGTCGATCGTCAGCACCACATTGGAACCGCAAACCGGATCGATCCGCCCCAGATTCTTGATGACTTTGCCGTACACGTTCACTTCGACCAGCTCATTGCCCCGGCGGCCGCGCACGTAAGGATCCAGCGCTTTTTCAATGCCCGATTTTCCCGTGATGTCGCCGGAGGCGTAATCCCCCTCCGGCTTTTCCAGCTCTTCCTTGCTGACTTCTCCCGTGTAGCCGATGATCGGCGCGGTGATTTCCCCATCCAGGTAAAGACGGATCGGTGTGACATCCACATAGACCCCCGGCAGATCCATGCTGTTGGTTTCCACCAGGGCGACTTTTTCCATGCCGACATTTTTCTCCAGCCGGACGGGAAGATAGGACTTCAGCGTCCTGGGAAAAGGCTGGGCCGGGTAAAAATCAACCGATTTCATCTTGTAAATTTCCCGGAGCTTCAGGATCAGATCCTCATGATCGACTCCCCGGGCAGGCAGGTACAGCACATCAAAGGAGGGGCGGTTGTCCACGATCACAACACCGTTGTGGTCCATGATCAGGCCGCGCAGAGGCTGAATTTTACGAAAACGGACGGCGTTGTTTTCAGAGCGCTGCTTGAGTTCATCCCCTTTGATGATCTGCAGATACCACAGGCGGATCGTCAGGACCGACAGGGCCGCGCAAATCAGAATCATCACCACGGTAAGCTTGCGCCGAAAGTCCACCGGCTCCGGCCCGTTTTGAAGGCTGCCCGGTTTATCCATACTTCAAAACTCTTTCCACCCTGCGCATCGCGTAAAAAAAGCACACAGAAAGAACGCTGACCAGCAGGGTCTGCGGCACAAGGACGGGAAGGATTTTACCGACCATGTCAAATTCAAACACAAACTGGTAGATCAAAACCAGCGCCAGCGATTCCACCATGGCACAGATCAGGCTGAAGCCGGCGATCAGGTAGAGCCTTTCCGAATCAATCTGAGAGGAAACAAACCAGGCAAACAGGAAAATGCAGACGTACAACAGCGAAAACAACCCCAGGACCGTCCCGGACAGGCAATCCATCGCCAGCCCCACGACAAGGGAAAGGGCTGCTCCCTTCCACAGGTCCAGGCGAAAACCGGCGTAGATCACCACGATCAGCGACATCTCCAGCGTAAGTAGGCCGGAAAAAAGGATTTCGGCCAGCTTGGACTGCAGGACCACCAGCACAACGGCCATGAAAGGCAACAGAACATAATACATCATTTTGCGGCCTTCCTTTCCCCGGACGGCGTCTTTCTCTCCCCCGCCAGAACCAGAACTTCCTCCAGCGAAGTAAAGTCGGCAAAAGGAGACACCCGGATATTCAAAAACATGCCGGCGTCCGAACGGTCCGTATGAACCACCTTTCCGACCAGCAGTCCCTTCGGGAAAACATTGCTCAGGCCGGACGTCAGAATCACGTCCCCTTCCCGAACATCCTGAATCTTGGAGATGTACCGGACGACGCAGCCGCGTGATCCCGCTCCGCGAAGCATTCCCTGCTGACGCGTCCTTTCAACCAGAACATCCACGTTGGAACCCTCGTCGATCAGAAGCTGAACTTTGGCGCTGTGCCGGGAAACATTCGTCAGCCGTCCGATGAGGCCGGGAAGCGCCATCACCGGCATGCCCGGCTTGAGACCGTGCGCTTCCCCCTTGTCGATCCAGAGCGTCTTGGCCAGAGCGCCCTGTTCCTTGCCGATGATGCGGGCCGCGACGAAGCGGTAGGGCTCCCGCTCCTCGAGCGACAGAAGCGTCTGCAGCCTCCGGGCTTCCAGATACCCCTGCCGGTAAAGCGTCAACTGCATCTGAAGCTCACCGATGGCGCCCTTCAGTTTCCGGTTCTCCTCTTCCAGGCCCACCAGACGGATATAGCGCGTCCAGGCATTGTCAACGCTTTCAACGCACAGCGTCAGCAACTTTTGAACCGGCGCCGCCGCCCCCAGCGCAAGCCTCTGCAGCAGGCTCTGGCCGGCGTCGTATTTCAGGCCGTACGAAAAAAGGAAAACGGCGGCGAGGATCACCGCTCCGACAAAGATGACGGCTCGATAATTTTTAAAAAACATGCTCTACCCAAACTATCCGCCGCCAGTGAAGACCGAACGGCCAGGCGGCATCAGACCTGAATCGTCACCTCTTTGAGCACATCGAGCTGATCCAGCGCCATGCCCGCGCCGCGCGCCACGGCGGAGAGCGGATCATCGGCCACCGTAACGGGAAGACCGGTTTCCTCCCGCACCAGAATATCGAGATTCTTCAGCAGCGCTCCGCCGCCGGTCAGCACGATGCCGCGGTCCACAATGTCTCCGGCCAGCTCCGGCGGCGCGTTTTCCAGGGCGTCCTTGATGGTATCCACGATCAGCGTCACCGGCTCGATGATCGCTTCCCGGATTTCCTCCGAACTGGTTTCGATGGTCTTGGGAATGCCGGAGATGAGATCGCGACCTTTCACGTCAATCGTTTTCACCTCGGTCATCGGATAGGCGCAGCCGACCTCCGTCTTGATCACTTCCGCCGTCCGTTCGCCGATCAGCAGGCTGTATTTGCGCTTCATGTACTGGACAATTTCCTCGTCGATCTTGTCGCCGGCCATGCGCACCGACTTGGCGTACACGATGCCGGACAGCGAGATGACCGCCACTTCCGTGGTGCCGCCGCCGATGTCGACCACCATGGAGCTGGTGGGCTCGGCAATGGGCAGCCCCGACCCGATCGCCGCCGCCATCGGTTCTTCGATCAGATAGACTTCGCGGGCGCCCGCGGATTCAACCGTCTCGCGCACCGCGCGGCGCTCCACCTGCGTAATCCCCGACGGCACGGAAACAATGATGCGGGGGCGCACCAGGGACTTGCGGTCGTGAACGCACAGAATGAAATGCTTGAGCATGGCTTCCGTAATGTCGAAATCCGCGATGACGCCGTCGCGCATGGGACGGATCGCCACAATATTGCCCGGAGTGCGGCCCAGCATGCTCTTGGCCTCATTGCCGACCGCCAGCACCTTCTTGACGCCATGATGATTCTTATGCACGGCAACCACGGAGGGTTCGTTCAACACGATCCCCTTGCCCTTGACATAAACGAGTGTATTGGCGGTTCCGAGATCAATCGCCAGATCATTGGAAAACTTTCCCAGAATATAATCGAATAACATGAGTCCTCCCGAATTCTCCTTGAATATATCGTACTTACCTACAGTTTGGCGTCTATATCGTATTTCAACGGCCTAAGCAACGCCTTTTTAAAATGTATTTGCAATTTGCCCTTCTCTGTAATACTAACGGCCCCAATGACCCCGGTTATGAGTTCCATTACCACTTTCGAGGAGACGCTATGCTGAAATTTTTCCGCAAACATGCGCGAGGCTGGTTCATGCTGGTCTTTATGGGCATCATCATTTTTGTTTTTGTCCTGTATTTCGGCACGGACCGAAGCATGCAGACCGCCAACGCTCTGGCCGTCGTTGACGGCTACGTGGTCACCGAATCCGAATACTACAATGAATACTCCAAAATGACGGATATGGTCAAAGCGCGCTACGGCGGCGCGCTGACGGCGGACATGCTCAAGCAAATGGACCTGAAAAAAATGGCTTACGACAACCTGATCAACCGTCAGGTCATCATCGCCAGGGCCAAAGACATGAAGATGCAGGTATCCGAAGACGAACTGAAGCAGATGATCATGGCCATGCCCGCCCTGCAGACGGACGGGAAATTCGACAACGACAAATATAAGCAGCTTCTGCGCTACAACCGGATGACCGCCGAAGATTTTGAGGCCGGCCAGAAAGTCAGCCTGGCGGCCGGCAAAATCGAAGCCATTATTCTCGAGGGAATCAAGGCCTCCGACCAGGAAGTGCTGGATCTGTACACCCTGCAGAACCAGAAGATCAATCTCAGCTTCATAGTTGTCGCAGGCTCCGATGTCGCGGGAAAAATAAAACCGACCACCGGCGATCTGGAAAATTATCTCAAGAAAAACGGCAATGCGTTTCGTGTTGCCGAACAGGCCAAAATTCAATATCTGTATTTTGCGGGCAATGCCTTTGCCCCGGCCGAAATCAGCGCCGCCGACATCCGGGATTATTACAACCGGCACAAAGACAGTTACAAAGGCAAAGACGGCAAGCCCCTGGCGCCGGAGCTGGCCGCGCCGATGATTGCCCGGGATCTGAAGCAGAGCCGCGGCATGCAGGAAGCCTATCTGGAAGCCAAAAAAGCGCACGACACCATCTACCAGGAGGAAAACTTCGAAGACTACGCGGCAAAACACAAACTGAAAATTCAGACGGTTGATTTTTTCCCGATCAACAAACCGCCGCAGGCGCTCGCGTCCGTCAAGGATCTGGCGCAGGAGCTGGCCTCTCTGCAGCGAAAAGACATCAGCAAAGTCCTGAGCACCGACCATGGTTACTTCGTCATCCGCCTGGACGACAAAAAAGCCGCCTACACGCCGCAACTCAAGAACATTGAAGCCGACGTCCGGCAGGCCTATCTGAAAAGCGAGCAGGAAAGATTGGCTGCCCAGGAAGCTGAGAGCCTCCTGGAAAAACTGCGCAAGGGCGAGAGCCTGGAAAAGCTGGCTGCGGCAAAAGGCCTGAGAATCCAGGAAACCGGCTTCTTCCAGCCCGGCAACGTCATTCCCAAACTGGGCGCAAACCCGGACGCCGTCAATGTGCTGATGTCCCTGTCCATGAACCGTCCTTACCCGGAAAAGCCCATGTCTTTCGGCAACTCGCAGGTCATCCTCAAGCTCAAAGGCCAAAGCGCGCTGGACATGAAGGATTTCGAAGCCAAAAAGGAAATCTACCGGAAAATCGCCATAAACCTGAAGCGGGAGGAAGCGATGAAATCATGGCTGGAGGGAAACAAAGAGGCGCTGATCAAAGAAAAACGATTGAAAATTCACAAAGAAGTAAAGGATTTATAGAAGGCTGAATTTCGGTTTACTGCGTTCCTGAAAAGAAGAAAGGCGTCATTAATCCCTACTCGCTTTGCTCGCGGGATAATTCGACTAACAAGCTTCAGTTCACTGCGTTTCTGAAACTTGACAAGTTCGTAAAAAGTCATCTTGTCCCTCTTTTGTCATGCTGAGCCTGTCGAAGCATGACGTGATATAGAGTACTTACGTTCACCCTTCGACGGGCTCAGGGTGACAGTGGTGATTTTTTACGGGTTCATCAAACTTGAGTCTCATTAAAAAGGGAAGAACCGGCGTTCTTCCCTTTTTATGTTTGGTGGAGCTGAGGAGGATCGAACTCCTGACCTCTTGAATGCCATTCAAGCGCTCTCCCAGCTGAGCTACAACCCCAATAGATTCCCCGAGAATTCGCCTGCCCCTTAACATGCCCCTCCCCGGCTGTCAACAGTTTTTCAGCTTGACTTTTGGCCTTCCGTCTATATAATCGCGCCCGTGCCGGAGTGGTGAAACTGGTAGACGCAGGGGACTCAAAATCCCCCTTCCCTTGCGGAAGTGACGGTTCGATTCCGTCCTCCGGCACCATGTAAAATCAAAGGGTTGAACGTTCGGCCAGCCCTTCTTTTTTACCTTCAACATCGCAGACGGCCTGATGGGTCCTTTTGACAAGGGGATCGGCGGCGACAATATGGCGGTGAGGGTCAGACACCCAGGTAGTCCCGAAGTTTTTGTACGGCCTGGCGATGCTTGGCTGGGGCCATGCGGCCGATGTTCAGGAGCTTCCACTGAACAGCCGGCAGGTTCTGAACCCCTTCCAGACCAAGCAGGTCCCATTGCGGCTTTCCTTCCTTGACCGATAGAAGAAATTGCCGCTCCGCTAGTGTCAGATCCTGGGCGATTCTGGCAATCAGCGTTTTTCTCGCCTCTTCCAGCTCCTCGCAGGTCACCGCCACAAAGGCCATATCGCGAAATTCGGTCTCGAAGACCGGCCGGGTATCGATCAGACCCGGGTTGAGAAGCTCCACCAGGGGCCGGTCGTTGCAGATCAGGTACACGATAAAGGCCTTGCGCAGGGTGTCGTCTAAAATCTCCTGCCGGAAAAAAAGCAGTACGTCGAAGAGGTCCCGCGGGTGCTGGCGGTCCAGGGCGGCGCAAAACTTTCCCGCGTAGAGTTCCGGCTCCGCAAGGGTGCGGCACTCCACGGAGAGTTCAAAAGCGCTCCGAGCCTTGGGGGTGAGGATCCGGCGTTCCGGGGGGAAGAGCGAGCCACGCATGACCAGGTTCGGCTCGATCTTGATGGTCGCTTCCCCGCGCCGCACCGAGCAGCCGCTCCAAAGGTCCGCCCCTTTGAGTCGCTTGGGGTGATCTTCGCCCCGGGGATTCGGGTTTCCACCTCATGGGCGATCCGGACCAGGGCGGCGCAGAGCGCGCGGAGGGATTCCTCCCGCTCTGCAACGGGCAGATAGACCAGGTCGATATCGACGGAAAGGCGCGGGAAGTCCCGGACAAAGAAGTTGATGGCCGTCCCGCCCTTCAGGGCGAAGGCGGCCTCCCGATCGACCAGGGGCAGGACCCGCAGGACCAGTTCCGCCTGGCGGAAGTAGATGCTGTCCATCATGGGGACGCCTCGTTGCGGTCCACAGGCACGGTGATCTGGTATCTCGCATCGTACCGGCCCTTGGGGACGATCATCCGCTTGCCCTTGCCCAGATCGACCTTGCCTGGATCCAGCTTCGCAAACCAGTCATGGCCGTGTCGCTCGGCTAGATATAGGAAGAGCCGCTTCACCTTCACAGAGCCACAGGCTTCGAGCAGCGGCTGGACCACCTCCGGCCGCAGCGTGGCAAGGTTCCCCATAACCTGCAAGGCCTCGTCGAAGCCGACCTCCTTGGGCACCAGGTGCAGCATCTCCAGCATGGCCAGCTCCGGGGCCGCCATGCGGACCCGAAAGGCCTTTTCCGCAAATTCCGTAAAGGCCGCGGGCAAAGCAGCAGGAAAGAGGTTCGTCCGCACGACCGTAAACGCGACTCCGAACCGCACGCCCCTAAACCAGGCCGGAAGGACAAGGCCCCGCGGGCCGTAGAGAAAAACCCGCGGTTGCCGCGCCGCGAGGTAGTGGGCATAGCCTTTCAGCTCGAGCGCCGTCTTTCCACCCGCATGGACCGGCAGGTTGAGCTGCGTCTGGAGGGCGTACAGACCGCCTAGCCACTCCACCTTGTCTCCGGGGCGTATGTAGGCCCCTCGGCCGAAGGGCTCCAACCAGCCGCTTTTCTTATACTTGCCCAAAAGGTTCCGGCTGAATCCAGAATAAGCAAGAAAAGACGTTGTGCCGGGAGTTCCCATGATCCACTGACCGATAAGGCGGTTTATTTTTGTCTTGTTTTGAGTATCCATGGTTGTCTAAAAGCCATAATTTTAAACTACTGTCAAGCTGTAAGTTTGAAAATATCTATTTTGGGATACCTCAGCTCTCCTTTTCACAATATTTTTAAACTTGGTGCTGACCACATGACCCGGCAAACTTACGCAAAAATTCTTGACAAGCGTCGGTACAATAGTCCATAAGAAGCTCAACTCATCTACCATATGGAGGTAGAAGGAACTCGGGGACCGCCTGCAAGGGCGGTCGCTGTCATTTAGAGCCTTTTTTCGTAACGTCTTCCCAGATCCCTTCAACCCTCTTCCGAATCCACATGGTATGCCGTAATCCAGAACATGGCCCCTAAGTTCGCTATTTAGTTTATCTATTTATCCGGGTCAAGCTGTCCCGAAATCACTGCAATCACGTTAATCACTGAGCGCGTGGCCTCCGAGCACAAAGCTGCATCTCGGAATGTGGCAGTTCTGCGATGTTGAAGGTTTACCGCCAAGTCGAAAGCCGCTTTAGCAAATTTCCTCTGGTAGTCGTGTGAATCTCCCCTAAGGGCTTCTGCAATGAAACTCCCCTCTGTGCCAATAAAAGTGAGACACTTTCCCCCTAATAGTTTAATGTAGGGCGGGGAGGAGAAAAACAGATGGAAAAGAGCAAGCGAGAAGCCATGATGATGAATCTTAAACCAAGAGTTGATGAAATGGAAGGAGGTCGAATTCCTGCTTGTTCTTCTCCAGGAGCGGGTAGAAGACCTTCGGCAGCGGCAGACGCTTGGCGTCCGGCTCACAGGCGAAGCAGTCGGCAGCCTCGAAGAAGGTGAGCTCCCGGACGGTTATTTCACTGGCCAGGCAGAACTTCTTGAGCTTGCCCTTCCGGAAGAAGGTGACCACGGCGTCTGACCCGGCATCTCCGCCGGTCGGCCAGGCCCGGCCGGAACGGGCCTTCTTGGGCAGGCGCTTGACCCGCTCGAACAGGCCGGGATCGTTGTCGCGGATGTCGCGGATCTTCTGCAGGTACTCCAGCTCCGACCGTTCGCCCTCGTCCTCCCCCTCCAGGTTCTTTCTGTCGTTCAGTTGCGAGAAGAGCCGGTCGCCGAAGAGCTCGTGGCTGGTGACCTCCTCTTCTTCGGTCAGGTATTTGGAATCCTCACCGAGGGTGTCGTGGAAGGCCTGGATCTTGGCCTTGACGCTGGCCTCCAGACCCAGGTGCAGGTCGGACTGGGCGGTGGGGAAGAAATTGAACACGTGGACCTTGTCGTGGGCGGCACCGACCCGGTTGACGCGACCCACCCGCTGGAGCACGCGGGTCGGGTTCCAGGGGAGGTCGTAGTTGATGACGATGTTGGAGCGGTGGAGGTTGATCCCCTCCGCCAGGACGTCGGTGGTGACGAGGATGCGGATGCCATCCTTTCGTCCCTGTTTCCGGTTCGGATCGAAGTGGTCCTTGACGAGGTCGCGCGCAGGCGCCGGCCCGAATTCCACGCCGTCGTAGAAACCTCCCGTGCTGCAGAAGAACATTGCCTCGCCGGGAAATTCCCGCTCCAGCCGGCGGTAGAGGTACTCGCCTGTCTCCTTCGATTCGGTGAAGACCAGGAGCTTCTTGCCCTTGAGAATGGCGTGGCCCCGCAGATCGGTGATGAACTGCTCGATCTTGGGATCGCCGGTGATCCCCATCCAGATTCGCTTGATCTCCTTCAGGAGATTCAGGTCATCGTTCAGCCGGGTGAGGAAATCGTCGGTGAATTCGTCTGCCGTATATTTCTGCACCCGGTCCTGTTCCACCAGATTGAGCAGGGCCTCCTCGTTGTCCTCCTCCAAGAAGTCGTACACATTTACCCGCTTGCTGATGTAGACCTTGCCCTGTTCGATCATGGCAATGAACTTCTCATAGGACGTGATGAAACGCTTGAGCGTGTTGCCGAAGGCGTGGAAGCTGCTCTCCAGGCGCTTGACCAGGATGCCTTTCATGAATCCGCCGATGTTGCGCTGAGACTGTAGCTCCAGAGGGTCGAGCTGCTTCTTCAGGTAGAGCAAGGGCGTGTAGCGGGCATAGCAGAACTTCTTGAGAAGCTCGATGGTGGCATTGAAGATCCGCTCCTGCCGGGCGTCGAAGGTGTAGATCAGGCGCTGGGGATCGCCCAACTCGGGGAAGGAGAGCCCCTGTTTGCTTATGTCGTTTTTGAAAAAATTGACGACCTCTGAACGGGTGCGGCGGACCATGACGTATTTGAGCACCTTTTCCCGGACGTCCCGCGAGACGTCCTTGATCTCTTCCGCATACCCGGGATCCGTCTTGGCATACCGGTCCAGGCGGGTTTTGAGACCGGCGAAGAACTTCTCCAGATCGGCAACCCCGGGGATTGTGCTCTTCTTGGGGATCTGGAAGAGCTTAAGCTGGCTGTAGATGTCCTCCACGGTGTTGTTGAGCGGCGTGGCCGAAACGAGAATCACTTTCTTGCCGAAACAAATCTGGTGGAGCTTCTCGTATCCCTGTGTCACTTCGTTGCGGAATCGGTGTGCCTCGTCGATGAAGATGAAATCGAACTTGGCTGCCCCTTCTTTGATGACATGATCGAGCTTTCCCAGGGACTCCACCTTGTAACCGCGGATACCGAATTCGAAGAAGGTCTCCTCCCAGTAATCCTTCAGCACCGGCGGGCAGATAACCAAAATTTTGCCCCGGAGCTGCTGGGCGAGCATGGCGGATATGTAAGTCTTGCCGAGGCCGACCACGTCGGCGAGAAAGACGCCGTTGTAAGCGTCGAGGATCTTCTTCGCGGCAATGACCGCCTGCTTCTGGTAGTCCAGGTCCATGAAGCCTTCCGGGAGATACGTTTCAAAATCCTCGTCGATGTTGATGTCCTCCCGGAAGTGCTCATAAAGGAACTTCAGGTAGAGGTGGTAGGGAGTGATCTCGTCGTTGAGCCAAGTCTTGTCGTGGATGGTATCCACGTACTCATGGGAGAGATCGACCGCGTCCTTCCAGAGCTCCTCGAATCGGGCCAGGGCGAATTCCACGTCCGCCCGGTTTTTCAACTCCACGTTGAACTCCCGGTTGGCGATGAGCCCCGCCTCGGAGAAGTTGCTGGAACCGGTGATCACCCGGCCGAAATCGCGGTCGTCCTCGCCGAATCGGCTGATATAAACCTTGGCGTGAAGGTTGCCGCTGGGGTAGGCCTTGATCTCCATCTTACCGGAGCGCAGGAACTCGATGAACTTGCGGACACCCAGTTCGGTCTCGTAGCTGTCCGGGGAACAGTCCATCTCTTCGGTAACTGCCGAGGAGAAGATTTCTTTTGTTCGTTTGTGGGATTCGAAATCCAGTGCAGACTGAGTCTGGAAGGCGTCGATGATCTCGAAGGCCTGACGATCGACATTCAGGCCGACGAGGATGCGGATCTTGTCGATAGAGGGCCAGAACTTTGCAATAAATGAAGTTGGCTGGCAAGATGCGCGTCGGCCATTTGGAATGACCGCCACGCCCCTGTTCACAAGCTTTCTGACCAGGCGGGTGGTCGGTTCTTCAAGGCTGAGGATCCTCTGGACATCTTCCAGCCTGATTTTTGAACTAGCCCATCATCGAGGATGAGGAAGCGGCAACGGTGGTTGGCGAAGATACCATCCCTATTGGGCTTCCCATGGATTGAAGACCTTTGTCCGGCAGCGCTCCATGTCTTTCACGTTGCGCGTGACAACGATAAGGTCATGGACATTGGCAGATGCGGCAATCAGGCTGTCAACGACAGGCAGTTTTTCTCCCAGCCTCTCCGCTTCCCCAAGCATCGTTCCCCAAGCCATGGAGATTTCTGCGTCGATCTCCAAGAGACGTGAACCGAATCGTTGTACAAGATCGTTTGTGACCCAGGATTGCAGTTTTTCTCTTCTGTCACCGTTCGGGAGCTTGTTGATCCCTTTAATGATCTCACCGAGGGTCAGTACGCTCAAATACATCTTGCTTTCATCGCCGGTATCCATCCACCGAATCACCGAAGGATGGGGCTCCTTCTTTACCAACTCCGAGATCACGCAGGTATCCAGGAGGTATTTCATAGGTGAACCTCGCGGGACACATCCTTGCTTCTCTCGAGATCGAGATCTGTGCCGTAAAGTGGCGATTGCCTGAGAAATTCACGCAGCGACGTGCCGGGGCGTGTGATATTTTGGAATTCCTCAAAAGATACAACAACCACGGCAGGCTTGCCGCGCAATGTGATGGTTTGTGGACCCTCGCGAAGCGCGTGTTCCACTACTTGACTCAAACGGCTTTTCGCCTCCTGCAATTGCCAGGAGGGGTCCTTTTTTTTTGTATTTGTTCTCGTCATAGCGGCTTCTCTTCCTGTCTAGTCTGACCAGTCATTTTGATTTCTCATATCATAGGGCGTCTTATGGCCGCAACAACATTTTTCAACGCGCCCACAGGCATAAACGAATCTTTCCCCAAGTCGCAGTCCAATATTGGAGAGCTTGCAGAACCCTATAAATCCATTGCTTTTGTCATACAGGAGTAGGTTTGTGTCCAGTATTATCAAATATTTCCTGGATTCCCGCCTTCGCGGGAATGACCTACAATGGAGTCGTGCAAACGTCTCTATTGTTATCCAATGCGGAAATGAACACCCATGAAATCTCTGCGATATTCGTTTTGCTATTTCAAAATTTGTCAATTCTCCTGCGGCATCCGCTCCTGGTAATAATGCGTGATATCGAATGCCGCGTAGTCCATCAGCAGCATGATGCGCATCAGGCTGTCCACGGCCTGCTGATGCGCCAGCGCGTTGACGAACGTCCGCTGAAATTCGTCATGAAGCCACATCTGGCGGCGCATGACATTGAGGGCATAAATGGCCTCGTGCAGGGGAATGCCCTGTTGACGGCAGGTTTCCGCGTACTGCCGAAAAAATTCGCGGCCTTTTTCAAAGCGTTCGGGATCGAAAAGAAGGGTTCTCAGGTGGCTGTAAAATTTAATCGCCTGCGGCATTAATTTTTCCTTGGGGATGTTATGATAATAAACCGTCTGCTTGTCCTTCCTCACGGTCGCGGCCCAGTTTGCAGCGATTTCCACCACATTGGACTCCAGGATATCCAGCAGCTTAATCGATTCCAGTTTGTCGCGCTTCATCAATTCCTGATATTCCCGCGTCACATCATAGGAGGCGTAATCAAAGAGCAGAATGGTGCGGTTCAGGGTATCCAACGCCTGCTGCTGGTTGATGAGGGAGCTGAAGATCATCTGAAACTCGGCATAAAGCCAGATGTGCCGGCGCATCAGAATCAGGGCGTAGACCATCTCGGCCATGGGAATGCCCAGGGCGTAGCAGTCCACGGCGTAGCTCCTGAAATATTTCTGGACCTCTTCCGAAATTTTTTCATGAACAAACATTTTGCTGAAGTTCCGATAGAACTGAACGCACTGGAAAATGATTTTCTGTTCGTTCAGATTTTTATAGGTCGGCGTTTTGGCGTTGTTTTGCACATCCAGGGCCCATCGTTTGGCCATTTTCTCCGCATGCTGTTCCGCCAGTTCCACATATTTCAGGGTATAGGTTCTCATCATCCATCTCCTTTCTTTTATGGATTCGGCTTTGATTCCTTCGTCATTCCACTCTGGCCGCGCTGCCGGATGAGCTTTTTTACAAAGACCTCTTCACGCTCCATTTCCTCAATCCTGTCGGTGATGTACTTCTTCGACTCCTCATGCTGGGGAATAAAGATCTTCTCCAGAGCGTTGACGCGCCGCTGCACCTTCTTCAATTCCCTGGAGAGCATCATGACGGACTTGGTCATGGTCGCATACTCGGCAAGGGTGAGCAGCGTTTTTCGGGATTGATCTCTCGCTTCGTCATAGGCGGCGGTGGTTTGAGGCAGCGTGAAGGCAGGATGGGGATTTTTGAGCCGAAGCCGGATCACCGGCATCCGGAGGCCCATGAGTTTTGTAAAATCCGTCCGGAGGAAATAGCTCCTCACTTCCGAGCAACTCTGCCGGGACGCCACATCGGACCCCATATCCACAGCCGCGCTGCGATAAGCCCCGTAGAGCTGATTCAAACCCTGCTGGAATTCGGCCTCGATCCTGCGAATTTCAGCGATCTTCCGCACAATCTCAATGGCCAGAATTTCCCGCTTCTGATTGAGAAGGTCGTACCCTTCATAGGCAAAGGCCAGGTCTTCCTTGAGCCTGCGCAGGGATGATTTCGTCGGGGGCAATTCTATTTTCGGCATAATTTCATCACCGGCTTGCCGTCGTTTAATTCCCTCCCTCCACGGAAGGGATTGGAGGAGGGTGAAAATAACATTCCCCCTCCCCGCAATCCCCGCCCGCCGGGGGCGGGGAAGTTCTCATCAGGGAACGGCTGTCGGCCTCGTGCCACCTTCAGGGGGTCAGGTGGTTAGGTGCTAGGCAATCGCGACCGTTCCCTGCATCCCCCGATTCCGGATCGAGCGTCCCGGGCCCGGAATAACATCAAAACGAAATTCTCTTTACGCGCTTGCGGCCTCGGGCATGTAGTATTTCTGGATGTCCTCCCTCGCAATGCGGTACAACTCGTCGCGCGGCAGGAGCGAAAGCATCCGCCAGCCGATATCCAGCGTCTGTTCAATCGAGCGGTTCTCCTCGTAATCCTGCCGCAGAAAAATCTCCTCAAAGGCCGTCCCGAATTTCAGATAAACTTTATCCAGATCGGAAAGCTCCTCCTCTCCGACAATCGCCGCCAGCGCCCGGATGCGCTTGACTTTCGCATACGAGGCGAAAAGCTGGGCGGCCACCTGGCCGTGGTCCTTCCGCGTCCGCCCTTCCCCGATGCCGTCTTTCATCAGCCTGGAGAGCGACGGCAGGCCGGCAATGGGCGGATAGATTCCCTTGTTGAAAAGCGCCCGCTCCAGAACGATCTGCCCTTCGGTGATGTAGCCGGTCAGATCGGGAACGGGATGGGAAATGTCGTCGCTGGGCATCGTCAGGATCGGCACCTGCGTAATGGATCCCTTGCCCCCTTTCAGCCGTCCGGCGCGCTCATAGACGGAGGCCAGATCGCTGTACAGATAGCCGGGATAGCCTTTGCGCGAAGGAATCTCGCCGCGAGAACTGGACAGCTCCCGGAGCGCTTCGCAGTAATTGGTCATGTCGGTCAGGATGACCAGAACGTGCATTCCCTCCTCGAAGGCCAGATACTCGGCCAGCGTCAAAGCCGTGCGCGGGGTCACCAGCCGCTCGATGGAGGGTGAATCGGCCAGGCTCAAAAAGATGGCGGAGTGCGTGAGCACGCCCGATTCTTCCAGCGAATCGATGAAGAACCGGGCCACGTCGAACTTGACGCCCATGGCGGCAAAGATGACGGTGAATTCCTCCTCGGCGGTGAGAATCCTGGCCTGCCTTGCAATCTGCGCGGCGATCCGGTTGTGCGGCATGCCGCTGCCGGAGAAAATCGGGAGCTTCTGCCCCCGGATCAGCGTGTTCATTCCGTCAATCGCCGAGATGCCCGTTTGAATGAAGTCCCGCGGATATTCCCGGCTCCAGGGATTGATCGGCAGGCCGTTGACGTTCATCATCCGATCCGTAATCACCTGGGGGGCGCCGTCGATGGGCCGCCCCAGGCCGTCATACACCCGGCCCAGCATGTCGCGATCCACGGGAATTTCGAGGGCACGGCCCACAAAGGTGACCCGGGTGCCTTTTACCGAAAGCCCGCTGGTGCCTTCATACACCTGGACGACGGCTCTCTGTTCATCCACCTCCAGCGTCTGACCGGTGCGCAGCTCGCCAGACGCGTCCCGGATTTCCACGATATCGCCGTAGCCGACGCCTCGAATCCCATCGACAAAAATCAGCGGTCCTGCGATTCCGGACAGATTGGTGTATTCGATTTCCGCGGACATATTACGCTCCTTTCGACGGCGCTGAAAGCGAGGCAAGCTTCTGTTCCAGCCGGTTCATATACTCGTCGATTTTTCCGATGTCCTGGTTGGAAATTTCCGATTTCAGCCGCACCAGACGGGACGCCTCTTCCAGCGCGGCAATCTCCTTCACGCTCACGCCGGCGCGCACTTGCTCCAGGCCTTTCTTATAAAGGAGAAGCAGGCTCGCCAGGATTCTGAGCTGCTTTTCGGGGCTGCAGAATTTATCCTGGGGGTCGAAGGAGTTCTGCTGCAGGAAGGCGTTCTTGACCGATTCGGCGCAGAAAAGAATATATTGCTCTGCGGGCGGCAGCGCGTCGCTTCCGACCAGCTTCACCACCTGCTCGAGCCGGTGATCCTCGAGCAGGATATTCATCACTTCATTCCGGGTGGTCAGCCACTGCGGATCGAGATTTTTCCACCAGTCCTCGATGTCGGAGAGGTATTCGGTATAGCTGTCGATCCAACTGATGGAAGGATAGTGGCGCGCGTCGGCCAGCGTCTTGTCCAGCGCCCAGAAGCACCGCACAAACCGCGAGGTATGCTGGGTGACGGGCTCGGAGAAATCTCCGCCGGGGGGCGACACGGCGCCGATGATGGTAATGTCGCCGTCTTTTCCCGAAAGCGTTTCCACCAGTCCCGCCCGCTCGTAAAACTCCGCCAGCCTCGTGGCCAGGTACGGCGGAAATCCCTCCTCGGCGGGCATGTCGCCCAGACGGCTGGCCAGTTCGCGAAGGGCCTCCGCCCAGCGCGAGGTGGAATCCGCCATCACGGCCACGCTGTAACCCATATCGCGGTAATATTCCGCGATGGTCACGCCGGTGTAGATGCTGACTTCGCGCGCCGGCACCGGCATATTGGATGTGTTGGCGATCATCACCGTCCGTTCGATCAGCGGCCGGCCGTTCCGTTCGTCCACCAGCTTCGGAAAGTCCGTCAAAACATCCGTCATCTCGTTGCCGCGCTCGCCGCAGCCGATGTAAACGATGATGTCCGCGTTGCACCACTTGGCCAGCGCATGCTGGGTCATGGTCTTGCCGGTTCCGAAGCCGCCGGGGATGGCCGCCGTGCCGCCGCGGGCGATGGGGAAAAACGTGTCGATGACCCGCTGGCCGGTAACGAGCGGAATGAACGGTTTCTTTCTCGTTTTGCTGGGGCGCGGTCTGCGCACCGGCCAGTAGGCGGCGAGCTTTCCTTCGTAGGCGCCCGCGTCCGTATCGATCAAATAGATGGGTTCTTCAATCGTGTAAGACCCGGCCGGGGCGATGCGGGTCAGCGTGCCGGAAACGCCGGGAGGAACCAGCAGCCGGTGCAGCACCAGCGGGCTTTCCTGAACTTCGCCCACCAGGGCTCCCTCACCGACCTTTGCGCCGGATGACACAAGCGGTTTGAAATTCCATTTCGCTTTCGCATTCAGGGGAGAGAGCTTGATCCCCTTCCGGATATAACTGCCGCACGCCTCGGAGATCCCGACCAGGGGCCGCTGAATTCCGTCGTAGATGCTGGCGATCAGGCCCGGCCCCAGAAGGACGGAAAGCGGCCGGCCGTAGGAAATCACCTCATCCCCCGGCTTCAGGCCCGTGTTGTCTTCATACACCTGAATGATGGCGATTTCCTCCGCCAGGCGGATCACCTCGCCGATGAGGCGGTCCGGTCCAACCTCGGCGATGTCGTACATCCGGATCCCCGAAAGCCCCACGGACTTGACAATCGGGCCGTTGACCGAAATCACTTTTCCCGTCAGCAGTTTTTCCATGTTCACTCCTGAAAAGCCGCCCCGCGCCGGTTCAGGGCGCCGGACCGCAGGCAACGATGGAAAGCGGCCGGACCGTTATCGGGTCACGGATTCCTTCCCCTCCGTTCTGTCCTGCAGAACCTGCAGGACCTTTCGCCGAATCTGCAAAGCCTTCCGGAAATAAATTCTTTCCAGCGTGCGGTTGAAAATGCGTCCCCGGGCAGAATCCACCACCAGGCAGCCGCCCCACCCGATCGCGGCATCGGCCTCAATGCGAATCTGCCGATGGTCCCCTGCGATACGGAGAGCCTCGTCAATCTCGTTTCCGTAAACTCCGTCGTCCGGTGCAAGCCGCACTTCCACATTTTCGGGAATTTGCGCGGCGGCGCCGGCTGCCGCATCCATGAGAAATTGCCGGTAGCGCGGATGGCTCCGGATCCCTCTCATCACATCCTCGACAATCCGTTGAATGAATCGCTCCACCGTGGTCAGCTTGAGCTTTTTTCTCTCCAGAACGGCTCTGTTTTCCAGCCGGGAAAGCTCCTGATCCATGCGCGAGCGCGTTTCGGCTTCCATCGTTTTGCGGAAACGCTCAATCTCCGCCGCATAATCCTCGTCCAGCCGCCCAAGCTCGCGGGCTTCCTTCTCGCGGATTTCGGCAATCATTTCCTCCGACGCCCGTTTGATGGAATTTTCCAGGGAGGTGTTGTCCATATTCAATCCTTCTTTGTGTCGGGAACGGTTTCAAACCGTTCCCGACAGTGATCCGGCGATGATGCTCACAACGATATCCCCAGGGCCTCCTCCACGTACGCCATCACCGATCCGCGGAAGCCTTCCGGGTCGTCCATGCCGGGAATCTCGACCACCACCGGGGACGGCCTGCCCAGGTTGATTTCCGCAATGCGCTCCCCGAGTCCGGAAGCCAGCGCGCCGGTGATGAGCACCACTCCCGCGTCTTTTTTCCCGACGATTCTTTCGAGCGCGGCGGCGGCCCGTGAAGGCTCCGCCACGACGCCCTCCACGCCGGCCAGACGAAAAGCGCTGACGGTATCCATGTCTCCGATCATGTAAATTTTTTCCATATTACAGCTTATTCAGGATCATGATGGCGATAATCAGTCCGTAAATGGCGATGCCTTCCGCCAGCCCGAGAAATACCAGGGTGCGGCCCATCAGTTCCGGTTTTTCGCTCACCGCCCCGATGGCCGCGGAGCCGATCTTGGCCACCGCATAGCCGCTGGCCAGACAGGCAAACCCCACGGCCACCCCCGCGCCGATGTAAGCCAGCCCGATCGCTTCCGCGAGCGCTTTGACCGGGCTTGCCTCGGACGCCCATCCCATGGCCGGAAATAGACTCCACAGGGCGTACAGGAAAATCGCCCCCATCAGAAACGCCAACTGCCTGCTCCTGGTCATTTCACACCTCCGATGCTTTTGCCGGTAACGTAAACGGGGAAAAGACCACCCCGTCTCCCTTGAAAAACTTGCTGAAAAACTCGTAATATTCGAGACGCAAGGACTGAATGCCGCAAATCAGTCCCTCGAAGCCGATGATGAAAATATTGCCGCACACGATGATGATGACGGCGCCTACGGATTTCAGGGACGGGTCGGCCATCCCCGCAAGCGTATAGGTGACAATGCTCAAGCCCGCGTGCGAAAGCGCAAAGGCGCCCACGCGGATAAAGGAAATGGTATTGGCAAAAAGACCCAGCGCAATCTCCACCACCTCCATGATGGTTTCAACGATGTATTCCGATGGGCTGTGCGGTTTGGCTTTTTCCAAAAACAACACACCCAGCAGGCCGCGCAGCGAAAAGATCATCAGGGGAAGGACCATAAAAATCCCCAGCGCCCATAAGGCGGGAGGCTGACCGGTCTTCAGGTACTGCAGGACGAATACGACGGCAGCCGCGTAAATGACGAGGATGGCCAGTCCCCGCTTCTCCAGGAGGGCTTCGGAATAATCCGCATTGACAAAACTGTTGATGATGTTGAGGCAAAGGCCGACCAGGATAAACACCACGCCCATCATGATGGTGAAGAAAAACAGGCGCATGATCTGAGCCGTGGGGTGAAACCACAGAGCGGGCAGGAGGTGCTCGCTGGAAAAAACACTGCCGTACAGCAGACCGCAGACGGCCGCCGAGCCGCCGCAGGCCAGAAGAATACCTCCCGCCTGGGCCAGTTCTTCGCGGGCTTTCTTCTGACCGAATTTTTTCAGCAGCCAGCCGCACAGCATCAGCACGATGCCCTGGCCGAGATCGCCGAACATCAGTCCGAACATCATGACATAGGTAACGGCCGCAAGCGGCGTGGGATCCAACTCGTTTGAAGAGGGCATCCCCATGGTTTTGACGAGCAGCTCAAAGGGCCGGAACAGCCACAGGTTTCTCAATCGGACAGGGGCGTTGGCGTCCTTCTGCTCGGACACGACAAACCCGCCGCCGCAAACCTCCTTCATGATTTCCATGAGGATTGCCTTTTCCTTTGCGTCCACCCACCCCGTGAGAAACATGGCCCGCGATGAAATCACGGACAGGCGTATGGCTTTGAGGACTTCCTCATAGGCCCGGTAATCGGCGTTCATCCGCCGGAGAAACTCTCCTTTTTCCTCTTTCAGGCGGTTGACGTAGGCATCCAGCGCCGCAAGACGCCGCCGCAAAATATCCGCGCGCTTTTCCAGCGCAGCGGAAGAAATAGTCCGGACATCCTTCGCTTGGTCGGCAAATCCGTTTTCCTTCAGAAACTGCATCATGTCGGCGGCAAAAGCCGGCAGGGCCATCCCGAACACAAAGCGTCCCGTCCTGACGATCATAAAACGCTCGTCGGACGGAACCAGCCAGTCGGTCTGTTCCACCGTCCCGAAGACCGTTTGAAGAATGCCCGGTTTTTTCAGCATTTCCGCGTCGATGCCCATGCGCTCCAGCGCCCGGGCGTATTCAATGTCCCGTGCCAGAATTTCCCGCTGATCCCGGATTTTTGTCTGAAGCCGCAGCGCGCGCTCCAGCTTTCTTTTCACGCCGGAAGCCTCCGCTTCATCCTGCGCCGTATTCACCAGCCTGGCCTCCCCTCCGCGCTCATCCGGCTCCAGATGCAGGGCGGCAAGAGTATAAGCGGTTGCCGAAAGGATCTCGCGGGTCAGCGACTCCTCGCCCTGCAGTCCTCCGTCCGCCAAGGAATCTTTCTCGTGAAAACGGGCAAGATGAACGAGTCCCGCCTTCCCCAGCGCAAGATAAACCCTGCGCTGATGTTCTTTGTCGAAAGCGATCGTTATTTTCCGGATATCCGATTTTACAAACATACCCGACCTCACGATTCACAGATCATTCTGCGGATGATCTCGTCGGCGGCAAGCCCGTAGCGCCGGCCGTCGATGATTCGAAAAAGATTTCGAATCTGGTAATACAGAAGCCACAGATAGGAGACCACGCAGTAGATGGAGTGAAAATCCCGGTGGAACGCGCGGGAAATCCATGCGTAGTAGGTCTGTTCAAGATAATGTTCGACTTCCGTGACGGAGGGTTCCTGCCCCGTATCTTTCCTTTTCTGCTCGAGATAGGCCGAAAGCGCATCCTGTTCCAGGCCGACCCGGTACCAGGCGCTGCCTCCGTAAAGCGCCTGAAACTTATCCATGTAGAACCGGACTTTTTCCTGCGGGAGGCGGTGATGCACGCCGAGCCGGTACGACCAGATCAGCGTCATCACGGCCAGCCTTTTGAGCATCATTTCGCGAAATTCCGCGGCGGCGGAACCGACAAGCAATTCGGCGGATCGGTAAAGATTCCGGGCGGTGCAGTCATCCAGGTGAACCACCAGCTGCCGGTAGCCGGAAATGGCCCTGAACGTCTCGTCCTGATAAATGCCGGCCAGAAGGGTTTTGACGTCGTCAAGCGACAGCCGCTCTTCCAGCAGCCCCCTGTCCAGTGCAGCAAAGGGACCGATATTGTACCACTGGCGGAAACTGTGATGGCCCGCCGCCGTCGCCAGAAGAATCTTGGCGTTGTGCGCCTCATACTGGCGGAGATGGGCGATAAAAAACGGCGTATATTTTTCATGGGCCGCGACCAGAGGGAAGATCGGCGCAATCTGTTCCTCGAAGAGCGTCTCCTTGGCCTGTATCGGATCCTGAATTCCGGAGACATGTCCGGGCAGCGTCTCCGGCTCACGGATCATCAGGATATAATCCCGAAGGGAGAAGAGGCGGCTTTTCATGGCGTATATCCGCGTGTGGATATTGGGCACATCGGCGTAATTTCGCATCCTTTTCTAACCCTCGAACAAGATGGAAATAATCTCTTCTTTGATGGTTTGCGCCAGAACCTGGTTTTGAAACGGAATTTCGCAGTCTCTTTGAAAAGCGAGAGAAGCCTCCTCGGTCTGCCTTTTGGCTTCTTCCATTGCTTTTGTCAGCCGGAGCTTCTCCGCGGCGGTAATTTGGGCAAACGCCCTGGTTTTCTGATCTTCAAGACTTTGTTTGCGGGACTCGATGTTGTTTGCATACTCCTGCCGGACCTGCTCGACATCCGCAGAACACTGTCTTTCAATGGCAACAATCCGGGTGATCAATTCATCCATGCCTGCACCCCACTGATTTGCCTGCTGAATAGTTGACGTTTGTTTTTTCTTCTGCCTGAATCGATCCGGATGAAAACCGTACCGCTGGACTTTGCGCCCGAGAGATTTGCGTGTTTGCTGTGTTGGTTGAAATTATAACGGTTCAAATTTTACATGTCAACGAAAATATAGACAAATGTAAGGATAAGGATGCTCCGATTTTACCTTGCCGCACCGCATCCCCGTGCAAAGATTTGATTTGCCCAAAGCGGCTGGTCAGGGTAAAAAGAAAAAACTTTATTTCGGGAGTTTAAATGGAAGAATACGTTCACGTTCCCAGCGGCGGGGAAATCAGCTTCATGGCCGTCACCCTGAAGGTGAGCGCCGAGGGATGTCTGGCCTGCGGCAATCGGCAGCTTCTGTATGTCGAGGGGATAACCACCGTCGGAAGCGTCTGCTGCGGTGCGGTGGAGTGCCGTGTCATTTATGTTCCCGGGTTCATCGTCTCCCGGCATTGCAAAAGGGATGAAGCGTCGGGGCATTCTGTAAGCCGGGTGGAGCCGGTTACGGATCCGGCCACGCTTGAAGAGGTGAAGAAGCTGCTCTTCAAAACCTTCCCCTCGTCTCTTTTCCTTTTGGCCTGAAAAAAACTGTGCGCCACCCTGGCGGCTCGAGGGAAAACGCCGCGCAACCCAGGAGGCTGCACTGCAAGCGCAACGATACGGCTATTGCGCGGGCAGCCTTCTTAGAGGTGGTTCTCACGCCGTGTATTTCATTACCTTTTCAATCCCGCGGGAGCCACCTTGTAGTGCTTCAGGAAATCAAAAAATGCTTTATGATGCGCGCGAGGTTCAAACGACTTCAGGCAAATCAGATAAAACCGGCGTTCGATGCGGCAGGACGCCAGCGGAATTTCGAGCAGCATCCCGGAAGCGAGTTCTCTTGCCACGGCGTGCGCGGAC
>ENA-UPXM01000467-UPXM01000467.1-activated-sludge-metagenome-genome-assembly--contig:-NODE-467-length-58407-cov-106.468262_pt1 | contig 58407 bp, 55 predicted proteins | sample MGYA00238178_ERZ772708 | MGnify/ENA primary metagenome ERZ772708 (study PRJEB29002, sample SAMN05720212) | activated sludge metagenome | isolation source: anaerobic digester from wastewater...
TTATCAAAATCTAGAATGGCAAAAAACGTTTGTCAAGGCAAACCTTTTGGTTGGTGTTTTTCCACCTTGTAACGGCCCTCAGATGTCCAGCAGTCGATTCACTTGAGCATCAAACATCGCTTCCTCCGCGTAATGGATGGTTTGCCAGCCCTTCTGTTTCGCCCGTTCGATATTCCCGGGATCATCGTCGATGAACAAAATCCTGTGCGGCGGGGTTTTCAGACGGCCGGCAATATCGTCAAACAGGGTGGCGTCCCGCTTGCCCTTGCCCATGTGGTAGCTGTTGAAGACATGATCAAACTCTTGAAAAAAATTCATCCGGGCATTCAGTTTGTCCAGCATGTCCGTCTGGTCGCTCAAAATACCGACGACAAAGTTGTCTGACTTCAGCTTCCTGACCAAATCGATCATGCGCTCCCGAAGAATGAAACGCGACAGAATTTCATCCCGCAGCTGAGCATAATCTCCCTTGATGCCGGTCTTTCGACGCATGGCGTCCCAGAACTGGTTTTCGGAGCCTTTTCCCAGAATGTAGCCGGTTTCATAAACCGTGTCGGCCGCAATCAGGAGAAGTTCAACGGCTTTTAATCCATTGGCTTCGGCGATCGCCTGTAATCCTTCTTTCCAGCCTTCCTCCGCCAGCACGCCGCCGAAATCGAACAGAACGACGTCCACCGATTTCTTCCCCGCAATCGATTGCTGCAAAAGATTCATCACCGCCTTGTAGATGGCGGGATCCCTGCCCGCTCTCGGCCCGGCCACGTTGAGGACACGGATGCGGTTCTCCTCAAGCCAGGAAACCAGCCTTTGGGCCGCTTTCTCCAAAGGCGTTTCTTTCAAATCGAGAGGAAGACAGGGCCTGCCGTGCCGCCGGGTGAATTCCAGCGTCAGCGCCGATCCGGCGACCGGAAATCCGTGGGAGATGATGACCGTGCCGTCGGCGTCAAGGACATTCTGTTCCGTCCTTTTGGCATAATCCGTCGTAGGCATTTCTTTGAGTTGATATTTGGGGTCCAGGGCGCCGTCTTCCGTCTTTCTTCCCCTGGGAAGCCATCCGCCGTAAGGAATATTGCGGGCGATGGCAAAGTCCAGGGCCGCCCGGTCCGCGCCGGTCTGCCCTCCGGAAATGATTTTGTCGATTTTATGCCGCGGTCTTGTTTCCCTGCTCATGCGGATTACGCGGCTGCGGTCGGTTTCTGAACGGGGGATGGTTTCTTCATCACCAGAGCGTCCGCCGGGCAGGCCTTGCTGCAAAACCCGCAGCCGATGCAGGCCTTGGAATCCTTCAGATACGGAAAAGCGTCCACGCCTTTGTCGCGGGGGACGTCCGACATCGCCAGGCACCCCACCGGACAGGCGTCAACACAAATGGCGCAGGCGATGCAGGCCTTCAGAAGGACATCCGGCTTGGGCCACTCGGAGCGTTTGGTCATCGCGCACAAACCCCCTGCCGCATCCAGGAGGGCGGACTGCGGGCATACCCTGCCGCAGGCACCGCATTCTATGCATAATTTCGCGTCGATCGTATGGAGCTTCTTTTTTTCGCCGGAGATGGCGCCCGCCGGGCACAGGCGCGCGCAGGCGCCGCAACCGTTGCATTTTTCCGTAATCGTGTAGGCCATAGGCAACCTCTTATTGTATTCCCAGTTTGCGCAGGGTTTCCTCTTTGGGCTTGCCGGTGGCGGTGTCCCATCCGAACTGTTCCCAGTAGCCGGGCGCAAGTTTTTCAATATCCACGGATCTTCCCTGGTTTGCGCCCCGCTTTTGGGGCGGATGACCCAGGGCGCGTCCGCTGATGAAATTGTTTCTCGGCTCGATGCCGTGCTTGACGTTGAAGGCCTGCTTCAGCGTCTGGATCCGCTCGCCGACGGTCATGTAGTCTTCGGGGGTCAGCCGCCAGCCCGTCGCCGCGTTCAGCCAGCCGAAGGTCGGAACTCTCTTGGCCCCGATGAAAAGGCCGAACATGCACATCCCCGCGCCGTTGGCCAGGCTCATGAACTTGCTGCACACGGCGGCCATCTGCGCCTTTTCCCCGTCAATCCTGAACTTGCTGTTCTTCGTGAAAAGCGGCGCGGGTTTGGGAATCCCTTTCACGAGCTTCCAGAGCTGAAACATTTCGTAATACAGATGGGCGCCCAGCGTGTGACGGCCCGGCGTCGGCTCCAGGCTGTAATGGACGTTGAACCCCGGATCGCAGCGGCCGTCATGCATGGCCGGTTCCTGTCCGCCCGCGTGGACGGTGAAGGCTTCCGATCCTTTGCCGATTTTTTGGGCGGCGATTTTCGTGCCGTCGGCCAGAAGATCGCCGATTCCCTCCCGGTCAACCATTTTCCGGATGAGGGCGACCATCGCCTCCGTGTTCCCCCATTTCAGTTCCAGACCGCCCGTGTCTTCTTTGGTGAGAATGCCCTTTTCGTAGCACTCTACGGCAAATGCGGCCGTTGCGCCCGCGGAAATTGTATCCATGCCGGCGCGGTTCAAAAGCTCATTCAAGTAAAAGATACTGTCCAGGTCCTCGTTCATGCACAATCCGCCCAAGGCCAGAACACTTTCATATTCGGGTTTGTGGGTGTGGGGATATTTTCCTTTGGCGGCGCAGATGCCGCCGCATCCCACGGGGCAGGAGTAGCAATGATACTTCACAATTTCCATACGCCTGACGATATCCGGATTGATGGTCCGGGACCTCGACATGGGAAAATCGCGATTGGAGCCATCCCAGTTTTTCAGGGGCGAATCTCCCATTTCAATGGACGTCTGATTCATTCCCCCTGTACCCCACTTCCTCAGGATGGAGGTGTACAGGATGCCGTCCTGGGGGAACACAATAGGTGTAACGCGCAGAAAAGCACCCACAAAACCAAGCATCCACCCCGGCAGCGGCAGGGGGAAATTGACCCACTTCAGGCAATGCCGGCTCAGCCGTTTCATTTCCGCCGGATCGTGCGCGCCGATTCTCTGAACGCCGTCGAGAACAACCGCTTTGAGTTTCTTGACGCCCATGACGGCACCCAGACCCGATCGGGCGGCGATCCGGCCCTTGTCGCTGCAAACGCCGGAAATCAGGGAAACCTTCTCGCCCGCCGGGCCGATGACGGCCACGGCCGCTTTGGGGCCGTACTGCTTTTTGAGCGCTTCTTCCGTCTCGACGGCATCGCGTCCCCAGAGGTCCGCTGCGTCTTTCAAAGACGCTTTGCCGTTTTTTACATACAGATAGACGGGGCCGGAGCTGATGCCTTTGAAGAAAATGGCGTCATAGCCGCAATGCTTGATGGCCGGAGAAAAGGTGCCGCCGCAGTTTGCGTCGCCCCAGCAACCGGTCAACGGCGATTTTCCCACCAGCGTCCAGCGGCCGGAAAACAGACTGCCGGTTCCCGTGAGAAATCCCGAACAGAACCCGAGGATGTTGTCCGGGCCCAGCGGATCCGCGCCGGCGGGCATCCGGTTGTACAGGATATAAGCGCCCAGCCCCATCCCGGACAGATACTGTTCATACACCCGGTCGGGGATTTCTTCTTCCGTCATGGTCCGGTTGGACAAATCCACCATGAGGATTTTTCCCATGTAAGGTTTGTTCATGAGGGCTCCTTTTCGTTCATCAGCCTTTTTTCACGCGAGTTCTGTCCAGGGGCTTCCCTTCCCAGGCCGCCTCCAGAACCAGCAGATTGTCCTCGTAGTCCGTATCCTCCGGATTATAAATGGACGCTCCGTCCAGCAGCGCGGCTCGAGCGATTTCCGGCAGGATGTCCCGGGGGACGGACGGCTTCCCCTCCCGATCTCTGATCTCCTGCAGACATCTGGCGTGCCGGCCGCCGGTGACGGCGTGAAGCTCTTCATTGAGGCCGCGGATCAGGGACACGACTTTTTCCGCCCGCCGCTCCGCAGGCGTGGCCAGATAAACCTCTTCGCCCGCCATGGGCAGCAAGAGCTCCGCCATGATGTCGGCGCGTTTGTGCATATTGTATTCCAGGCCGTAGGGCAGCAGGATCGCCATGCAAAGGCCGTGGGGAACACCGCAGACGGAGCCGGTTGCGTGACCGAGATTGTGAACCAGTCCGACCATGGAATTGGAAAAGGCAATGCCCGCCAGACAGGCGGCAACGGCCATGGCCAGGCGGCTGTCGCGGTCTTCCGGGTTCTTCGCGGCCAGAGGCAGCTGCCGGTAAATCATGCCGACGGCGGCCCTGGCGTGGGCGTCGCTGAGCGGGTTTTTCTGAAGGCAATAGTACGCCTCCACGGCATGGCTCATGGCATCCATACCGGTCATGGCCGTGATGAAGGGCGGCATGGTCAACGTCATCCGGGAATCGAGCACGGCAATGTCGGGCAGCAGGAAATAACTGGTGAAAGCCATCTTCAGATGCTTTTCATGGTCCTTGACGACGGCCACCTGGGTCACTTCCGAACCCGTGCCCGCCGTGGTCGGCACGGCAATCAGGGGCTTCAGGTGCCGATTCAATGCTCCGGCGCCGCTGAAAGCCATCAAATCGTCGGCGTTTTCCGAAACGACGATATTGACCCCCTTGGCCGTATCCATGACGGAACCGCCGCCGACGGCCAACAGGGAGTCGCAGGCATTGTCCCGGTACAGACGCGCCAGCCGGTTGACGACCCGGAGGTCCGAATCGGGGGGAACATCGTCGGCAATCAGGCCGGCGGCCACGCGGTCCCCAATCGCCCGGGAAACGATATCGATGAGGCCCGCGCCGGCAACCCCCTTGTCCGTTACGATCAGGGGTTTTTTCGCCCCCCGTTCAATCAGCAGATCCGGTATTTTTCCCAGGGCGTCATGACCCGCAACGATTTTTACACGACAGCAGAATTCATAATAATCCGGCAACAGCATCGGAATCACCCCTTCCTTTCCGGTCTTCCGTTGGCCACCCGCTCGACAATGCCGCACAGATAACGTCCTTCTTCGTCGGCGCCCAGAACGTCCAGAATTTCCTCTTTCCTGTAGCCGGGGACGCCCGCCTCCGCCAGGCTCTTCGGCAGATCTTTTCCCAGAGCGTCCTGAAGTTCTTTCAGAAAGCGGTTCAGCAGGTCGCAGGCGGCCTCTGCCCGCTTCCCGGCAGGCGTCCGCGCAAACGCATCGTCTCCGGCCAGAGGTTGAAAAAGAGCCGCCAGGTCATATTGGCCCTCCTTGAGATAATCTCCCAGAATATGGGGCAGGCACATGGCCATGATCACGCCCTGGGGAATGCCCAGCAGATCGTAAAAAACCTGCCCGAGTTTGTGGAGCCTGCCCGCCGCCGCATTGGAAAAGGCGCAGCCGGACATCGCAGCCGCATTCAACAAGGCGAGCGACGCTTTTCGGTTTCCCGGATCGGCAACGGCGGCCGGAAGATTTTCCCTGACAAAGCGGATGGCGGCAAAGGAATAGGCTTTTCGAAACGGGTTTTGATCCGCTTGAATGTGCGACTCCACCGCGCGGCCCAGCGCGGCAAGACCCGCCGCGGCCATTCCGATCGAACTTTTTCCCTTTGCCAGGCATGGATCCAGAACGGCCAGGACGGGCGCCAGAGATTCAGAGGAAAACACTTTCCTGCCCAGATGGGCGAATCGCGACGTCTCCAGGCCGTCCGCGCCGGCGGCCGGCGCAACCACCAGCGGCAACAGGCGGACGCGGATGGGCGTTTCGGGCAAGAGCTGCCGCGCGTCCGGCGTCTTCAACGAGACCGCCAGGTTCAGCATCTTGGCGACATCGGCGGCTTTTCCCCCGCCCAGGGCAATGACGGCATCGACCTTTTTTTCCAGGCAGAGGTTCTTCAGGTGATCGACCAGGCCGAGATCGGCTGCTTGCGTCACGTTGTCAAAAAGGCCCAGTGTCATTCCCGAATCGCCAAAAGCGCTCCTCAGGATTCTCACGGCCTTCTGACCTTCGGTCCCGGCGGAGGCGACGACAAGAGGCCTCGCGGCATTGAAACCGGCCAGTTCCACGGGCAGGTGCGAAAGCGCCTTGTTTCCGGAATTGGTTTTGAACGGACAGGTAAATACAAAACCGGCTGAAAGATCCATGGGTTTTTTCCTTTCGTCAGATGCCTAGCAGGGTACGGGTATAGACGCCGATCCGCCCTCCGAGCTTGCGGCCCATTGACCACCAGGAGGGGTATCGTTTCACCGCCAGAGAGGCGATAATTTTGGGCAGGAGGTAAACCTCCACGATGTTGAGAACCCGGATGATGGACAGGGCCTGCGGAATCTCGCCATCGACCATCAGACGGTTGCGGGCCGTGGATAAAGCGGTGCTTTCCTGAAAAGACAAAAGAAGGAAGGCGGCATCGACACTTTTAATGATCAGGCGAACATGAACGCGCCGGCCCTTCGGATCGCTGCCGAGATACTTCACCCTGCCCCCTTCCTTGCCGATGACCATTCGGGGACCGCTGGGAAGACATCCCAGGGAAAAGGTGAAATTTTCCGGGAGCGAATCGAATTCCTTTTTGACCTCGCGATCGACCCGGGCAGCGGCCTGAACGGCACGGCCGGTAAACCAGAGAAAGATCGCCACATACGCCCGCTTAAACGGCTTGGTCCCGGATGGAACGTCTTTGATGATGCTCATCCTCCGATCCTCCTGTTTGATGGGTTTTTTCTTTTACATCAAATTCCAGGCTGTGTCAAAACCATCTCTCACGGCTTGAGGAATACGGCCGACCCGGCGGGCGTCGCCGATGACGCGGAGTCCGGGAAAGTGAGGTTGAAGCGCAGAAGCGAGCGCGTTGTTGCTCTTCACGCCGACGGAAAGAACAACGGCATCGGCCTTCTCTTCGCGGCGTTTTCCGCCGGCGGTGCTTTCCAGAAAAATGACGTCCGCCGAAATTTTGACCAGTTTGTGGCCTACGATGAAATCCGTGGAACAGGCCTTCAGACGAGGAAGGATGTCGTCCACATGCTGCGGATGGGCGCCGGGCGCGATCTGATCCATCATTTCCACCACCAGGACGCGGTTGCCTTCCTCCGCCAGCTTTTCGGCCGTTTCCAGGCCGGTCATGCCGGAGCCGATGACGGCGACCCGCTGATTTTTAAGCCTGACGGAGCCGTTCAGGATTTCGGTGACGGTGCAGACATGTGGAAGATGAACCCCTTCAACGGGCGGGACGACGGCTTTTGCCCCTGTGGCGACCACAACGGCATAGGGATCCAGCGCTTTCACGGACTCGGGCGTGGCCTCGGTGTTGAACCGGATTTCGGCTCCGTTTTTCAGGGCGTCATGCTGCAGATCGGTGAAGCACCAGTTGATCTTATCCTTTTTGGGGGGCTTGTTGGCCAGTTGGAGCTGTCCCCCTACGAATGCGCTTTTTTCCAGAACGATGGGTTTGAATCCCCGCAGGCCCAGAATCCCGGCTGCGGAAAGGCCGGCCGGCCCCGCGCCGATGATGACCACCACGCGGCCGGCGCCGTTCCTCAGCGGTTCGGCGGTTTCGCGTTCACGGCCAAGGCGCGGATTGACGGCGCATTCCAGCGTCTCCCCTTTGGCGGCATTGGTCAGAAAGGATTCAAAGCACCACAGGCAGCTGATGCAGCGCCGGATGTCCTCACCGCGGCCCAGGGCGGCTTTTCGTGACCAGGCCGGATCCGCCAGATGCGGGCGTCCCAGGCAGACAAAATCCTGGCACCCTTCCTGAAGCTGCGCCTCCGCCTGTTCCGGGCTGCGGATCACATTGGCGGCCAGAACCGGAATTTTGACCTTTTCCTTTACGGCCCGGGCCAGATTTCTGCGCCACCCCGGCTCAAAGGAGGCAGGCTCCAGCCAGTAGTTCATGGTTTCATAAGTGGCTGAGGAAACATCGATGGCATCGACGCCGGCCTGCTCCAGGCATTTTGCAATCTCCACGCCCTGCGCCAGCTCAATGCCCTCGCCGGGTTTGCCGATTGAGCGGTAGTATTCGTCCACGGCCAGACGGACGACAACGGGAAAATCCGGACCGCAGTGACCGCGGATGCCGCGGATGATCTCCAGGATGAAGCGCATGCGGTTTTCAAAGGACCCGCCGTATTCATCCGTTCGCCGGTTGGTGCGGGGGCTCAGAAACTGCTGGATGAGATAGCCGTGGGCGGCATGTAATTCGACACCATCGCCGGAGGCGAGCTGAACACGGCGGGCGGCTTGAATAAAGTCTTTAATCAGACTCCTGATTTCCCGTTTGGAGAGAGCCCGTGTTCTCTGCCTGGAATATTCGCAGGCCACGGCCGAAGGCGCCACAACGGCCGGCACCAGGCCGGTTTTGGCAAATTTTTCCGCCGCCGGAACCAGTTTGAAGAAATACTTCCAGTATCCCGGCCAGAAGCGGCCGATCCGTTCCATGAGGGGCCAGGTTCCGATCATCAGCGAATTGCTCTGGCGGCCGGGGTGGTGCAGCTGGCAGAAAATTTTTGTGCCGTGGCGGTGAATTCGTTCGACCATGCGGGCAAAGGGTTCGATGTGCCGGTCGGACGTCATGGCCAGCTGGCGCGGCAGGCCCGCGCCGTGACGTTCATTGACGCGCGTGATGCCGGTCATCAGCAGTCCGAGGCCGTTTTTCGCGCGTTCTTCATAATAGGCGATGAGCTGTTCCGAGGGGGTCCCGTCAAAATTGGCCATCCCCACTTCCAGGGGAGGCAGAACCACGCGGTTGCGCAGAATCACGCTGCCGATCCGGCCTTCTGAAAAAAGGAGTGGATAACGCATGCCCCGTCCTTAAGGTTGATCGACGCCTACCCACGCCTTCGCCGGTCCGACCAGCGCAAAAGGAGCGGGATTTATTTTTCCGCCGCCCAGCGCCATATACCCGAGGCCGAGAAACAGACGGTCGTTGATCCTGCGGATCTCATCGCGCATGGAATGAACGGTCCCTGAATTGTAGGCGCCGTAATGAAGTTTGAAGGCGGGCTTGCCGTCGTAATCCGACGGTCCGATTTCCGTGTCCATTCTGCGCGTCCGGTAAATTTTGCCCCCGGCGTCCTGGAAAAGATTGTACCCGTACCCCCGGTTTTCTCCAGTAGGGTTGAAGGCCTTTCCCTCCCAGCGTCCCGGGCCGAAAAAGTGATGGGTGAAATAAGCCGCGCCGGAAGCCAGAATACCGACATCCACCGTCACCGCGGCAAATTCGCCCTTGAATTCCTGAAAGGAGGGTGCAGAAGCGGCATAGTAAAGCTGGAAAATTTCCGCCTTATTGAGTTTGCGGATGTCCTCCAGGGTCGCCTTTTGAGGCGCAACGCCCAGAATCTCCTCCATGCTCCGTCCGTCCCAGGCGCCGCCCTTCTGAAGAATGTTGATCCCCGTTACCGCGGCCGCCAGAAGAATCAAAATACCGGCAAAAATCAGAATGCCTTTGAAGGCTTTCATCTTATCTTGTCCTTGAAGTGGATTTTAACAGCTCCTGCCCTTCCACGAATCGTTGCAGGTGGCCATGCCCAGCATTTTGTTCAACCAGTCCATCGCCCCGATGGGAAGAAGAACCTTGGTGAGCGGCGTCAGAATTTTCACGGGGAAACCCGGCACCGCGACCATGGCCTGATTGCTCTTGATGGCCCGGATGACCTTTTGGGTCACGTCGGAGGCGGAAAGCATTCTGGTGCCCGCGACCATTTTTGATCCTTCAAACATGCCGGTGTTCACGGTGTTGGGACACACGTAGGTGACCCCGATGTTGTATCGATGTTTTTTCATTTCCTGGCGCAGGGAATCGGAGAAGCCCACCACCCCGAATTTGCTTGCGCAGTAAGCGGAAAGATTGGGAAGAGACAGAATGCCGCCGGCCGAAGCGAAGTTGACGATATGGCCGCTTCCCCTTTGAATCATGGAGGGCAGAAACGCTTTGCATGTCCAGAACTGGGCGGTGAGATTGATACGGAGAGTTTTTTCGATGTCGTCGTCGGAAAGATCGAGAAGCTCACGGGCCTGGACGATGCCGGCGTTGTTGACCAGAATATCAACCGGCCCGAATTCCTTTTCCACGAGGCGGGCCAGCGCGTAAACCGCCTCCCTGTCTGAAATATCGCAGACAAAGGCGGCGCATTTGCCTGTTTTCGCAAGCTCATTTTGGGTCTTCATCAGCGCCGGTCCGTTCACATCCACCAGAGCGACTGCGCATCCTTCGCGAAGGAAATCCTCCGACAGGGTGCGGCCCATGCCCATCGCCGCGCCCGTCACCAGAGCAACTTTACCTTTTAAATCCTTCATGATCTTCCTCCCCGATGACGGGCCGGTGTTTGCCGCCGGACCGATTACAGCATTTCGATGGCCGTCGCGATGGAAACGCCGCCGCCGCCGCACAGCGTGGCGAGGCCCAGCGTCTTTTTTCGCTTCTTCATCGCGTGGATGAGCGTTACCATGATCCGGTTGCCGGTCGCGCCGACCGGATGGCCCAGGCCGATTCCGGATCCGTTCACGTTGGTAATCTCCCGGTTGATTTTCAGCTCTTTTTCACACCCCAGGTACTGGGCTGCAAACGCCTCGTTCACTTCGATCAGTTCAAAGTCCTCCAGCTTCAGTCCGGAACGCTTCATCAGACTGCGAACCGCGGGAACGGGGCTCAACCCCATGATGGACGGATCGCATCCGCCGTAACCGACCGCCTTGATTTTGGCCAGCGGTGTGAGGCCCAGCTCGTTGGCTTTCTCCATGGACATGATGACGGTGGCGCTGGCCGCGTCGTTCAGGCCCGAAGCGTTGCCCGCCGTAACCTTGCCGGTTTTGGGAATGAAGGCCGGCGGAAGATTGCGCAGGTCTTCCAGGGTAATGCCCGGCCGGAAGTGTTCATCCTTGTCAAAAATCTTGGGCGGCTTGCCTTTTTTCTGCGGAATTTCGAGCGGAACGATTTCTTCGGCGAAATCCCCTTCCTTCGTCGCACGCTCCACGTTATTGTGGCTGCGCAGGGCGACTTCGTCCATCTCTTCGCGGGAAATGCCGTACATCTGGGCGATAAATTCCGCGGTGTGCCCCATGATATAGGGCTTGCCTTTGTAAAGGTCGTAGGGCATCCCTCCGGCCAGAGGGCTGTCCGTGGGAGCGGGGAGGATTCTGGATCCGCACATCAGACCTTCAATGAGCTGATCGTCCAGCGTGCTGTTCTGCAGCCGGCAGCCCCAGCGCGCGCCGGGAACCGCATAGGCAATGCCCGACATGTGTTCGGCGCCCCCGGCCAAAATCACATCCGCCAGACCCGCCTGGATCATGGCCATCCCGGAAATCGTGGCTTCCATGCCCGAGATGCAAACCCGGTTGATCGTAACGGCAACCGACGTATTCGGAACCCCCGCCTTCAGGGCCGCGATCCGGGTGAGGTTCAGCGAATTGTAAGGCTCAAAACAATTTCCAAAGCGGACGTCGTCAATCAGGTCCGGACTGATGCCGGCCCGCTTGATGGCCTCTTTCATTGCAACGCTCGCCAGATCCACCACATGCAGATCTCTTAACGATCCGCCGAACGTGCCGATCGCCGTCCGGCAGGCTGAAACAATAACCACATCCTTCATCATCTTGTTCTCCCTGTTTTTGTTATGAATTGAAATGATTTTTCATTGGCTGTCCGCCAAACGACGCTCGACAAAAAAAGGAGGAACCGTTACGGTTCCGGTTCCTCCTCGGATTGGGTCTTCTTACAATGCGGTTAAACGGCAAAGGCTTCTTCGCTGATGTTCATCGCGCTCTGCTCGTCCTTCTGCAGGTTTTCCAGCTTGGCCGGGACCAAACCGGTGATGCGGTTGATGAAAAATTTTGCGCCCTCGATCTTGCCGGAATAAAACGCCTTGTCCTTGTCGCTGGCGGCATTGGCCAGGCCTTTGAAGGCGGCGTTGGCCATCCAGATGTGCAGCCAGCCCACCAGGGCGTCGGACAGGCAGTTGAGGAAGTCGGCCGCGCCGATGAGCGGAACAAAAGGCGTCGTCTTCATCATCTTGGCAAAGGCCATGGCGGTTCCGGCGCAGGCATTGAGCGCGCCTTCGACGATTTCGGCCTCGGCCTTGAGTTTGTCATTGCCTTTGGCTTCGGCGACGGCGGCCTGGGTCAGTCCCAGAAGATTCATGAAATACAGGCCCTTCTTCATGCCGAGCTTGCGGCCCAGCAGGTCCATGGCCTGAATGCCGTTGGTGCCTTCATAAATCAGGTTGATCTTCTGATCGCGCATCATCTGTTCGACCGGGTACTCCCGGCAGTAGCCGTAGCCGCCGTAGGTCTGCACGGCATCCGAGCATACTTCCATGCCCCGCTCGGTGCAGTAGGACTTGACCATCGGGGTCAGCATTTCGATCATGCCGTGCCAGTATTCTTTGTCCTGCTCGTTTTGTTCCAGGCCGGCGTTGAATTCCCTGTCCATGGAGTAGTAGCACAGGAAAGCCAGCGCGCGAATCCCTTCCGTGATGCTCTTCTGCTTGAGGAGCATGCGGCGAACGTCCGGATGCTGAATGATCGGAACCGCTTTCGGATTCGGAACCTTCATGGCCATTTCAATGATATTCGAGCCCTGAATCCGCTGCTTGGCATAGTCCAGCGCATGCAGGTAAGAGGCCATCGCAAGCGATACGCCCATCATGCCCACGCCCTGGCGCTCTTCGTTCATCATCTGGAACATGATCTTCATGCCGTCGCGCTCCTCGCCCATGAGGTAGCCGATGCACTTGCCGTCGGTGCCGAAGTTCAGCGTACAGGTGGCGTTGCCGTGGATGCCCATTTTGCTTTCGATGTTGCCGCACTGCACATCGTTGGGTTCGCCCAGCTCGCCCTTCTCGTTGATGCGGATCTTGGGAACGATGAAAATGGAAATGCCCTTGGTGCCGGGAGGATCGCCTTCGATGCGGGCGAGAACCGGATGGATGATGTTTTCGGTCAGATCATGGTCGCCGGCGGAAATGAAGCACTTGGTCCCGGTGATGGAGTAAGTGCCGTCGGCGTTCTTTTTGGCCGAGGTTTTCAGGATGCCCACGTCGGAGCCGGCGCCCGGCTCGGTCAGACACATCGTGCCGGCCCAGACACCGGAGAACATCTTTTCGATGATGATATCCCGCAGGGGATGCTGGAAGTGGTCTTCCACCAGGCGCGCCGCGCCGTGGGTCAGACCGGGGTACATGAGAAAAGCCTGGTTGGCGGCCAAAAACATATTGGCGCAGGCCGCCCCGATGATAAACGGAAAAGCCTGGCCGCCGACTTCGGGCGAATCCGCCGTCGTCATCCAGCCGCCTTCACAATAAAGCTTGTAGAGGCGGTGATAGGCTTCCGGCGCGAAAACCTTGCCGTCCTTGAAGACCGCTTCGACGGGCTTGCGATGAACCTCGTCCGGATAGGTGGGCGCGATCTCAACTTCGGCGAATTTCTGCGCCTGGTCCAGCACCATGTTGCACATCTCCACATCATGATCGGCATAACGGCCTTTGCCCAGGAGCGTTTCCCCGATGTTGAAAACTTCATGCAGCTGAAACTTGATGTCCCTTTCGTCAATCCACAAACTTGCCATACCAACCTCCTTGTTTTCTTTTATTTATGAACGAGTATTCGTTCCGAGTTCTCCTGAAAATCGTGCGGTAAGGTTCTTCGTTGAAGTTCATATGGCAATTGCGGGTAATTGTCAAGCATTCGGAAACATTTATTCCGCAAAGGAACGAATTTTATGCTTCAACCTCGGCTTCGACCTTCTGAAGCACTTCCACCCCGTGCTGGTTGACCACCTTCAGATCAATCCTGGCGCGCCCAGACTGCACATCCGTCACGGTCCCCTGAATCGAAATCGTATCTTCCATCAGCACCGGAGCGGAAAACCGGCATTTCAGTTTTTTCATTTTGCCGGGATCGCCCACCCAGTCGGTGACGGTTTTCGAGGCAAAGGCAAGGGTGCATAATCCCTGAAGAATCGCCCCTCCCAGCCCGACCATTTTCCCAAACTCGGGATCGATGTGAATCGGGTTAAAATCACCGGATGCGCCGGCATAGTAAATGGGCCTGTATTTATCGACTTTCTCGCTTCCGCTAAATGCCTGTCCTTTTTCAACGGCCATGGCGCGCCTCCTACTTTCTGACCACAAAGGTATAAATTCCACGGCAGACGTCCCGGCCGTGCTGATTTCTGGACTGCACTTCAATGGCGATGACGTCCAGTTTCTCCTTGTTCTGAATGCTGATGATTTTTGCGCCGGTGGTGATGGCGTCTCCCGCCTTCACCACCTCCAAAAACTCCAGTTCCTGCTCGCCGTGTACCAGCATCGCCATGTTCAGGTTCAGATCTTTGTCGTTGAACACCGGCTCGATCAGATAGGCGCCGAAGACCACGGCAAAAGTGGGCGGCGCGATGATCGCGCCGTACTTCGATTTTGCGGCGAAATCGTCATCCAGATAATGCGGATCCAAATTTTTGATCGCTTTCGCATATTCTTTGATTTTTTCCTTGCCCACCTCATAGGTATAGGATGGGTAGGTCTTGCCGACAAATTTCGTGTCGATGGCCATGTGCATTTCTCCTTGAAATAGGGTCATGCCCCCGAATGGAGGACTGCTTTGCCTGAGCGTTTATGCCGCGTACTTCCGGATCAGGTCTTTGGCAATCAGGATGCGCTGAATCTCCGAAGCGCCCTCGCCGATTTCACCCAGCCTCGCGTCTCGGTAGAGGCGCTCCACGGGGTATTCCTTCATATAGCCGTAGCCCCCATGGATTTGAACGGCCAGATCGGAGATCTGCTTGCCGGTCTCGGAAGCCCAGAGTTTGGCCACGGACGCCAGCACCGCGGATTCGGGATGATTCGTCTCTTTGGCCCATGCAGCCTGGTAAATGAGGAGTCTCGCCGTATCGGACATGATCAGCATATCGGCCAGTTTGAAGGAAATCTCCTGAAAACGGTTGATCGGCTTGCCGAAAACGACCCGCTCCTTGGAATACTTGTTGGCCAGTTCCAGGCATTTGGACGCGATGCCCAGGCAAACGGTCGCCATGCCGATCCGTCCGTATTCCAGCGTCATCATCGCCTGGATGAAGCCGCTGCCCACCGCGCCCAGAACGGCGCTGTCCGGCACTTCGCAGTCCTCGAGGATCAGTTCGGCGGTGGGGGAGCCGCGGAACCCCATTTTGTCAAAGGGTTTACCCGCCCGGAATCCTTTGGTGCCCGCCTCCACCAGGAAGCAGGTCACGCCGCCCCCCGGCCCCTTTGCCCGGTCATTGTAGGCAAAAACCGCCGCCACATCGGCGATGGTGGCGTTGGTGATGAATGTTTTGGTGCCGTTGAGAATCCACTTGTCCCCGTCTTTCACGGCGGTCGTCTTGATGGACGCCGCGTCGGAGCCGGCCTCCGGCTCGGTCAGGCCGAAGCAGCCGATGATTTCCCCTTTGATAACGCCGGGAAGATATTTTTTCTTCTGCTCTTCGCTGCCAAACAGGCGGAGCGGCATGCCGAAAAGCCCGCTGGAGGCGCCGCAGGATAAAAAGGTGGAGGCGCAGGCGCCGGCCACCGCCTCTCCGGCGATGGCCTGACTGATCAGGTCGAGATTCGTGCCGCCGTAAGCTTCCTCATGCCCCATGCCGAGATAGCCGATGCCGGCCATCTTCTTGATGTTCGCTTTAATCAGTTTGGGAACTTCTTCATGCGGCGCCTCATCCAGCAGCGAGGCGCGCGGTTCGATTTCCTTCGCGCAAAACTTCGTGAAATTGTCCTTGATCGACAACTGTTCCGGTGTGAAATCATAGTTCATGGCATATTCTCCTTGAATGGATGTCTGGTTATTCTGCTTCCGCCCCCCGGCTACATAAAGCTCAAAATGCGGGAGATGATGAATTTCTGCATTTCCGAGGTTCCTCCGCCGATCTGCGCCAGTTTCACATCTCTCAGGAACCGCTCGATCGGATATTCATGGATGAACCCGTAGCCGCCGAAGATCTGCACGGCGTCGCTCGCGGCTTTGATGCCATAGTCGCCGACAATGGATTTCGCCACGGACGTATGCAGATGATTCAAAGGCTTGCCGGAATCCTTGTCGTGCGCCACGCGGTAAACGACCATTTTGGCGGCCTCCTTGATCATCTTGATATCCGCCAGTTTGTGCTGGATCGCCTGGAAAGCGTTGATCGGACGGCCGAACTGCACCCGGTCCTGGGAGTATTTGGCGCAGGTCTCGATGGCGAACTGCAGGGCGCCGACAAAAGGCGCCAGAAGGGAGCTGCGGTCCCAGGACAGGGTCTCATGGGTGTATTCAAATCCCCGGCCGACCTCGCCCAGCAGGTTTTCTTCCGGAACTTCGCAGTTGTCCAGAATGACTTCGGAGGTCGCGGATGCCCGCACGCCCATTTTGTGGAAGGGCGCGCCGGTTGCAAATCCGGGGAAGCCCCTCTCGACGATGAAGGCGGTGATGCCCTTGTGTTTGAGCGCTTTGTCCACCGTGGCATACACCACACAGACGTTGCAGACCGGCGCGTTGGTAATGAAAGTCTTCGTCCCGTTGAGAATCCATTTGCCGTCTTTTTTGACCGCCGTGGTCGTGATGGACGCGGCGTCCGAACCGGCGCCCGGCTCCGTCAGTCCCATGCACCCGATCCATTCGCCGCCGGCCAGCTTCGGAATGTATTTTTTCAACTGTTCGGGCGAACCGTGTTTGAAGATCGTGTCCGCGCACAGGTAGGTGTGGGCGCCCAGGGCGAGCAGGTGGCCCTGATCGACGCCGGCGTGCCCCAGAGCCTCGCCGGCCAGGCAGCAGGTCTCCACGCTGGCGCCCGATCCGCCCAGTTCCTCCGGAAACGGAAGGCCCAGGATGCCCATCTCTCCCAGCTTCCGCCACACCTCCATGGAGAACTCGCTTTTGAGATCCGCCTCCTCGACCAGCGGCACAATTTCTTTTTTTGCGAACTTATAGACCGAATCTTTGAACATCAACTGTTCTTCCGTAAAGCCGAATTCCATGAGTGCCTCCTTATAATGCCTTATTTTCCGTTGACGATTTTGGAGAGGATCTGCTCCTTGATCTGCTCCTTGATCTCTCTGTAATTGAACCCTTCGCTGTCAATCGCATACTGGATGATGGTTCCCTGGATAAGGGCAATGATGATCACGGACGTCAGTTTCACGTCCTCTACCGTAAAAACGCCTTTGGCCACGCCTTCCTGAAGGATTGCCGCGATCTCGGCGCGGTAGCTCTGGAAAAGCTTGACATTCGCCTGGCGAATCCTGGCGTCATGATTGATCTGCGCCCAGAAATCGATGAGTACGTAAAAATAAGCCTTTTCCTTTTCCACCAGAGCGAAGGCTTCGTCGCAGAAAGCCACCAGTTTGTCCCTGGGCTCGGAAAGCTCCTCGAGCGCCTTCTTCAGACTGTCCCGAAGATTGGCGTTCATCTCCTTGAGCAGCTTGAAAAGCAGGTCTTCCTTGTTTTTGAAGTAGTAGTGGACCAGCCCCGTGGACAGGCCGGCTTCCTCGGCAATATCCTTGATGGTGAAGTCGTTGTACCCCTTCTGCGCAACCACCTTGTAAGCCGCAGCCGTTAACTGGGCGCGCCTCATATTCAACAAATCATTTTTATTGCGTTCATTCATCTTTTCAGCAACATTTTCCTGGCAGCTTGCTGCGCTTTGCAGCCGGTCAACACGGCCCCGCCTTCAGCACCCGGATTCCCGCTCCGGCAAGCATTTCTTCCTGTTCATCCCACTGTGCATCAGGAATCCACCGGTCGTACACCTGGGGTGTATACTGCTGCCGGTAGCACTCTTCCTCAAAAGGCCTCGTTCCCCCCATGATCAGAGCTTTTCCCTTCACCCGCTTCACTACGTTCGGATCCAGAAGAATAAAGCCGACATCGTCATACTCAAAACGGCCCCTTTGCCCTTCCAGAATCCCGAAAATTTCTTCACTGATCCCGTCCAGCCCAACCCGTTCGAGGACTTCGCGCGCGGAGCCTACGAGCGATCGGCGCAGGCAGAAGCGCCACACATCATCGAATCCGTCCGTGGAAAGAAGCACCCGGACGTTTTGGTCCGACACCCGATGCTCCATCACCTCCACAATCTCTCTGCTTCTTCCCGCAAATTCCATGTTTCGTCCCGTCTGGCGGCGAATCTTTGCCGTGAGGCCGTCCATCACCGTTACAACACTGTCTCCTCCGTTCGCGATGATCAGGGTTACAGCCTCTTTTTCGCGGCGAAGGGAGACGGCGCTGAAGGTGGTCTTATGCTGGTACTTTTGACCGGCATAAATTTCGTTGTTCATCATGTCCTTCCAATCCCGGGCCGTTTCCGGGGAGCCGGACCGCGAAAGCCTCTCCGCCAACCGCTGTAAAAGATCGCGGGACGCCCAGGGGAAGCGCTCCGTGCCGTCCGCCACGGCGAAGACCAGGTGTTCAAAATCAAAGAAAAGGCAGTCCCCGTTGCCGTAGCCGCTGCGGATTTTATCGCTGCCGGTGCTGATTCCCCCGCACAGCGCCCCCGGCATCTTCAGGATCCGCTTGAATGGATTGATCTCAACCGTCGGCGACTCCTTTGCGGCCATCAGTCGATGACTTTAAAATACTCAATGTCCCGAATGCTGCCCTTGCGCTCCCTGGCGAATACCGGCTCCACCCGGGCGCCCACCCGGATCTTCGTTTCATCCTCAATGTTGATGTAGTGCTGAAACAGGGTATCGGCGCCGTCAAACCTGATAAACCCGTAGCCGTAGGGAACCGGCTTCTGCGCGCCCGTTTCCGGGTCGATAAATGCGTAGCGAAGAATCGTAAAGGTGCCGATGACTCCTTTCGGACCCACTTCGACCCATTCTTTCATCTCGACAAAGCAGTCTCCGCAGACGCCGCGCGGCGGAATATACACTTTCCCGCATCGGGGGCACTTGACCCCCAGAAACCGTTTATTGTCGCGAATCTCCGCAAAAAACCTGCTTCCGTGCATGCCCACGGAATATGCGAAGGGCTGCACCGCATCGCCTGATTCAATGATGATATGTTCTTTCTCAACCATAATCCCTACTCCTCTTTAGATCACTTCGGTTTGTTCTTGCCGTGCAGAATCATATCCGTCCACCAGCAACCGCCGAAACCGCTGCTAAAGGCAAAGTTGACGTCCGGAACCTGCCGCCCTTCCGCTTTACCCATTACCTGCATGGCCGCTTCCGCGCACCGGATCAGGCCGGTCGCCCCGATGGGATTGCAGGAGATGACGCCGCCCGACGGATTGATCGGCAGTTCGCCGCTCATGTCGGTGTTGCCGTCCCAGATGTATTGGGGAGCCTCACCGGGACCCACAAGGCCCATATCCTCAATCCAAATCAGGCCGCCGAAAGAATAGGGCTGGTACATCTCGACGACATCCAGTTCTTTGCGCGGCTCCTTGATGCCTGCTTTTTTCCAGAGTTCCTGCGAACCTTCCCGCATGCTGGTCAAGCGGCCGTAATCGGCATCGCCCAGGTAGCTGTAGGAATGCCGCGCCGCCGTGCCCCAGATCCAGTCCGGTTTGGGGCAGATTTTTTCCGCCACGTCCTCGCTGGCCATGATGACCGCGCATGCGCCGTCGGTGCGGGGGCATACGTCCAGAAGATGGATCGGATCGGCCAGCATCGGAGAAGCCAGCACTTCTTCAAGACTGACCTCCTTGCGAAGCTGCGCGTGCGGGTTGTTCATCGCGTGCTTCCTGTCGCGCACACTCACCCGGGCGCCGTCGCGGTCCGATGCGCCATAGCGGGCCATATAGGCCTGCGCCTCCGCCGCCAGTCCCGATATTGCGCCGGCAAATACCAGGCGGTCCCAGATGGGATCGAAGGCTGTGGTGATGGCGCCGGTGGTGTCCGACTCGGAATTCTTTTCCCAGCCGATGATCAGAACTCTGTCGAACATTCCTGAGCCGACCAGATGGTATCCGCCGATAGCGACGGTGCATCCTGTGGTTCCGCCGGTGGTCAGCTTGATAATGGGTTTCATCGTCCCGCCGGAACCGTCCACGCTCCAGCAGTCCACGTAGTTGATCCCTTCGAAATGGTCCATGTTCCCGATGACGATGGCATCGATGTCCTTCATCTTCAGGTCGGCGTCCTGGAGCGCTCTCAGGACGGCCTCGTTAATAAGCTCCTGTCCGTTCACGTCCGGGCGATGGCTCTTATGGAAGGTCTGTCCGGTTCCTACAATTGCAACTCGTTTAGCCATGGTTTCTCCTCCTACTTATCCTTATCAAGAATAAACACGCAGTGGGACTGGCCACCCAGGCCGTTCACGCCGTGCACCAAGCCGGTTTTCGCCTTTTTCACCTGAAAACCGCCCGCGTCTCCCCGAATCTGCCGGACTACCGCGCCCATGCTGTAGAGGCCGGCGGCGATGACGGGATGCCCGGAAAGCAGTCCGCCGGAGGCGTTCACCGGCAGCCTTCCGTCGATGTTAAACTCTCCTTTTTCTAAGAGTTTCCCTGCCGTTGCATCATCGGCAAGCCCCATTTCTTCAAGCCACAAAAGTTCCTGATAAGTAAAAGCGTCATATAGTTCCGCTACATCAATTTCTTTTTTCGGGTCCCGGATGCCGGCCATCGCATAGGCCTTCTTCGCCGCTTCGGCAAGCGATCGGGCGTGAGATAGATCCCGGTCACCGAAGAAGAAGCTGTCCGCGCAAAACGAAACGCCTTTGATCCAAACCGGCTGCTGCTTGAATTTCTCCGCAACCGACTCATGGGCAATGATCACCGCCGCGCAACCGTCGGATACCGGAGAACAGTCCAGTTTGTGGAGCGGGTCCGCAATCATCTCTGATTGCAGAACGTCCTGAACGGCGATCTTCAGGGGAAGCTGAGACAGCGGGTTTTTGAAAGCATTGCCGTGGTTCTTCACGGATACCAGGGCCATCTGTTGGGCGGTCGTCTTCGTACGGTGCATGTAGGAGCGGGCCTGCATCGCGCAGGCGGTGATCATGTCCATCCCCAGGCTCCGCTCGTAGATGGGATCAAAGGCTGCATTGGTAATGAGGCTCGACACGCTTTCGGAACCTTTCGTATGCCCCGTCACCAGCGTGGTCTTGTAAGAACCGGAAAGGACTCTCATCATGCCGTAAAAAGCGCCGTAGGCGCCGTCGCCCTCGACACAGGAGATGTTCTTGTGTGCCGCGCCGCTGGCGTCTCCCACGGCCATGCAGGAAATCGTCCGGCCGTCCCAGAAGTCGCTGGAGGTCGTCACCACGTTGTCGATGCCGTCGATGGTCATCCCCGCGTCAGTAAGGGCCTTGTTCACAGCCTCCCACGCCATGTCGGCGAAGGTCTGGCTGATCTTTCTTTTTTCAATTTTCGTCATTCCGACGCCGATGATCGCTGCTCTGTCCATAGCTGTGGCTCCTCCCCTATTTAACCGGTTTGAAATGCGAAATGTCGCGGATGGTTCCTTTCCGCGCCTCGGAGTACACGGCCGTGACGCGCATGCCGATGCTCACGTCCTCGGGCCTGAGGCCGTCCAGATAATGCAGCAGGGCGGTATCGGCGCCGTCGAGTTGAATCAGCCCCCAGATCACCGGAACCTTCTTATCCGCAGGAATGGCGGCGAAGGGCCGCCTCGCCACGGCAAAGGAAAGGACGGTCCCTTCATCGGACACCTTCAGCCATTCCATATTTTCGGTGAAGCAGCGCGGACAAATCTTGCGCGGAGGCAGCAATACCTTTCCGCAGTCGCCGCATTTTGTCGCGGTGATTTTCTTTTCATCGCGAAGCGTCACAAAAAACCGGGTCGCCGTGTCGCCTGCCCACCAGGAATAGGGAACATTGATCTGGCTTTGGTAAACCATCGGTTCAATGCCTTGAAATTGATCGGACATGATTTTTCTCCTTAAGGGTTGCGCCCACCCCCGCAGACACCGCGAGAGGAGCAGATCGGCCTATCTTCCTATAATATACCGGTGCGGATCCACCTCCTCGCGAAGAATCCGCAGCTCCTCTTCATGGGGCGGCTCCGTCTCCGTGATCCGGTCGGCCCAGAGCAGTTCAAAGCCGCAGTTGTCCTGGATATCCGTCCGGTTGTAGCCGGGGTTGATGTTCAGCACCTTCATCCGCTTGGACGTGTCGTCAAAGCCCATGATCGCCATATTGGTGATGATCCGGTAGGGGCCGGTCCCCTTGGGAAGCCCCGCCTCATAGCGCGAATTCCCGCCGCTCAAATACCCGGGGGACGTAATGAAATCGATCTTGTCCGTGAAGCGTTTGGAATCCTGCGGCGTCATCACCATGGTCCGCCAGCACAGGGACGCCAGATCGTTGGCGCCGCCGGACCCCGGAAACCGCACTTTCGGCTTCGCGTGATTGGCGCCGATCATGGTGGAATTGATGTTCCCATACATGTCGATCTGCGCGCCGCCCAGAAAGGTGTAGTCCACCATGCCGCGCTGACAGGTTTCCATGATATCCGGCATGGAGCTGGCCAGAATGGCCTTGTGAAACGTCCGCGAGTCCCCCACCGAGATCGGCATGGACGGCAGAATCGGCGCAACGCCGCCGGCTTCAAACATGATGGTGAGATTGGGCGAATGCGTCTTTTGCGACAGCATTGCCGCGGCGCAGGGCGCCCCCGTTCCCACGACAACGGTGGCGCCGTTCTCCAGGTTTCGCGCGGCCACGCAGATCATCAGTTCCATTGCATTATAATCCGCCATAGTTCTCCTCCTTATCGGTTATGCGTCAGATGCTCAATGGCGCGCAGCTTCAGCATTCTCGCGATGCCCCCGTTGAGCTCCAGGTATTCGTAGAAATTCTTCGTGTCCAGTATCTGTTTTTTGAAAAATTTTCTGAACTCTTCGGGATCTTTCTCGATTTTGAGCCACTGCCGGATATGCTCCTCGTCGGAAAAATATTCGTAAGGCATATTTCCGGGATAGCTGCCGTAGGGCACTTCCACAACCGCATCCACGCACCAGAACGGAATGAAGGTGGCGGTCGGCTGACGCCGGATCTCATCGTTGGAGATGATCCTCTCCGTCGTGATCACCACGCGTTTGGACGCCTTGGCCAGATCCTGGTCCGACACGGTCGATCCAAAGACGTGCGCGTTCCCGTAAACATCGCATTCGTGGACATGAATGGCCGCGAAATCCGGATACAGGGCCGGAAAGGCGGCAAATTTCTGATTCGTGAAGGGGCAGAGGACTTCCTTGGCCGCGCTGTACTTGAACGTGTCGGTTCCCATGATGTTGCGCGCCGGAAGATAGGAAAGCCCCATGGCCGCGGCTTTGAGCCTCCAGGAAAGGGTCGCGTTCGTCCACTCCGTGAGTTTGATTTTCCCGCTTTCCACCGCGCGTCGCGCGTTGGGGGAAAGGCCGCGCGCTTCCAAACCGATAACGTAGGCGATATCCAGCCGGTCGATGCATTCCCCGCCGACCAGAATCTGCATGTCGTGCGTGGCGGTATGGCCGGCAAACGCCAGATTTTTCTTCCCCTGGCGGGCAATTTCATGCAAAACCGCCGTCGGGATTCGGTTGGCGCCGAATCCGCCGATGGCGATATAGTCGCCGTCTTTGACCAGCCTTTTCACCGCCTCGTCCACCGTGGTGACTTTGTTGACCATCGCGCGTGATTTACTGCGGAAAAACTCCCTCGCTTTGTCCGCATCCGGATCGGAAAAAAGTTGATTCTGCCCCTGTTTCAATTCCACTTCTTTATTCATAGTTTTCCACCTTCTTGACTAAGGTTTTCATCACCGTCTGTCGGCTCACGCCCGGGACTGCTTTTGCCCGTAAAGCTCATCGACCGCTTCTTTTTCGTACATCTCACCGATCAGATCCCGATACTTTTCATAAATGACTTTTCGTTTCAGTTTGAGCGTCGCCGTCATCTCTCCGCCTTCCTGCGAAAATTCTTTTTTGATAATTCTGAAATCCTTGATGGTTTCATACTTGGCGAGGTGCGTATTGCGCTCCTCGACGTGTTTTTTTACGACGGCCAGGAAGCGATCGTTGTCCAGCAAATCGCTCGGTTTGTCATACGGAATTTTTTCCTCGTCGGCGATCATCGCGGCAATTTCCAGGTCGATATTGCACAATCCGGTGAGATATTTTTTCCCCTCTCCGATCACGATAAACTGGGTAAACAGCGGATCGGATTTGAACAACCCCTCGATCATCTGCGGAGCGATGTTTTTGCCTCCGGAGGTGATGAGAAGATCCTTCTTGCGGTCCGTGATGAGGAGATTGCCTTCCTCATCGAACTTCCCGATGTCGCCCGACATGAAATATCCGTCCGGCGTGAAAACGGCTGCGGTCTCCTCGGGCAGTTTCCAGTATCCCTTCATCACGTTTCCGCCCTTGATCAGAATCTCTCCGTCTTCGGCGATCCTGATGTCCTGACCGGGCATCGGCTTGCCGGTCGTGCCGATGCGAAAATCCGCAAGGGATTGGATGGACGCCGGCGCCGTGGTTTCCGTCATGCCGTATCCCTGGATGACGGTGATCCCGGCGGCGTTGAAGAACCGGATAATTTCCGGCGCCGTGGGCGCGCCGGCGGCCGTCATCCATTTCAGCCGTCCGCCCAGCTTGTTCTGGAGCTTTTTGAAGATGACGGCATAGGCGATTTTGTATTTTAATTGCAGGCCGAGTGGAATGGGTTTGTGTTTCTCGCGAAGTTCGCTGATCCGGCTGCCGACGTTCTGCCCCCAGTGGAACACCTTCTGCTTAAAGGGGGACTGTTCCTTCACCTGTGCGATGATCTTCTGATAAACCTTCTCGCATACGCGCGGAACGGCCAGAATCATGGTCGGCCGCTTCTCTTCGAAGTCCGCGAGAAGCGTGTCGATCGACTGGGCATAGGAAATGGTAATTCCGCGGTGCATGGCGTAAAAATGGCCGGGAATCCGTTGAAACACATGCGAGAGGGGAAGAAAGGCCACCAGGACATCCTGATCGTCGGCAAAAGGAGGTTGAACCGCGTCCAAGGATTTCACAATCCAGAAAACGTTTCCGTGGGTGATCATGGCGCCCTTGGGCAATCCGGTTGTGCCGGAGGTATAAACGAGGGTGGCCAGATCATCGACCGTCACATCCCGGGAAAGTTTCTCAAAGAGGGAGGGGTCTTCGGTGTGTTTTTTTCTTCCCAATTCCAGCAGAGTCCCGAAGCTCATGACGCTGGGATGCCCTTTGGCGTCCTTTTCCTCCATCACGATGATCTTTTCAACACTGGGGCACTTGTCGATGATTTCCAGCGCTTTTTTGAGCTGGCCCCGGTCTTCCGTCAGAATGACCTTGGACTCGGAATTATTGAGAATATACTCGATCTCATCCGCAATCAGCGTAGGATAGATCGGAATCACGCAGGCGCCGATTCCCAGCGCGCCCATATCGGTGTAAATCCATTCCAACCGGTTTTCGGAAAGGATGGAAACCATGTCCCCTTTTCGAATCCCCAGGGCATAAAGTCCCATGCCAACGGCGCGCGACCGCTCGTAATACTCATTCCAGGTCGCGCTATGCCACACGCCGTTCATCTTCTTTTCAACAGCAAGACGGTCTTTGTATTTTTGAACGCGGTTCCTAAAAACATCGTTCATGGTTTTTTCTGTTGCTTCCATCGAACTTCTCCCGCAGAAATCTGAAGCGACGCTGCCGATGACGTCATCCGCAGCGTCGCCGATCGTTTATCGCTTCTTAATCCCCATAATCAGGCGCGCCTCCTCCGTGGTTGCCACCGGACGTCCCAGACAATTGGCGATGGTCACGGCCACCTCCACCTGTTCGTAACTCCCCTTGGCCAGCACTCCGTTCGGCATTCGGATGTTGTCCTCCAGACCCACCCTCATGTGTCCGCCGAGGATGCAGGACTGCATGATGCAGGGATATTGATCCGTCCCGACGCCGCAGGTGGTGAAGTTCGCTTTCGGGGGAAGCGCGTTCATCATGGCAACGAAGGCTTCGGTCCGGAACTGCTGACCGCCCGCAACGCCCCACACGAAGTTGAAGTTCATTGGATCGCTGAAGATGCCCTGCTTGCCGATCATGACGGTATTGTCCAGACCGCCCATGTCGTAGCACTCGATTTCCGGCTTCACGCCGTTTTCTTCCATCGCCTTGGCGAAGTCCTGCAGCATGCCGAAGGTGTTTTCAAAAACATAGTCAATAAAGATTTTCCCCGTTTTGCGGTCCACAATGCCGAAGTTCATGGTGTTGGTGTTGAGTGACGCCATTTCGGGTTTGACATAAACGATCTGGGAGATCCGCTGCTCCGCCGTTTTTCCCATACCGACGGCCGAACTCAAACAGACAATAAGGTCCGGACACTTGTCCTTGATGGCGTCATACGTCGCCTTGATCCTCGCGTGATCATGGGTGGCCATGCCGCCGTCTTCCCGGGCATGGACGTGGACCATGGCTGCGCCGGCCTTCCAGCACTTGTAGGCTTCTTCAGCGAATTCCTCCGGTTTGTACGGCACGGCCGGATTCTGATTTCTCATCGTGGCGGCGCCGGTAAGCGCTGCGGTAATAATGACGGGTTTGGACATATCGGGTTTCCCTCCTTTTCTTTTTGCTGCCTCCTCGGGTTCCTCGGTCGGAACCCATTGTTTTCTCTGTGCGTTAATTTCATGAATGGACGCTTTTTCAGCCGCGGGCTTGAAATGATCGATATCGAGGATGGTATTCGTTGTTTCCTTCGCGAACACCGCCTCGACCTTCATTCCGATTTTGACATCCTCGATTTTGCATTCCTCCAGAATGTGCATAAAGGGCGTGCCGGCGCCGTCTAGTTTTATGAGGGCCAGGACAAACGGCGCCTTGCGCGGCAGGTGCTTGTCGTCATAGCGCACCACCGTGAAGTTCGTCACCGTGCCAGTGCTTTCCAGCTCGACCCACGCGTCGCGAATGTCGGTAAAATCCACGTCGCAGACCTGCCGCGGCGGCAGATAGACCGTGTTACAGGCGGGGCATTTGACTCCCATGATTTTCTTCTGGTCCCGGATGGTCGTAATGAACTTGCTGCCCACCCGGCCGGCAAAGTAAGAATAAGGGAGCGCCATTTTGCCTTCGACTTGATAGCTGTCTTCGAATCCTTTAATTGAATTTGTTGTCATTTCCCGTCTCCTTACTCATCGATCTCGAAATATTGAATATCCCAGATGTCGCCGATCCGGTTTTCTTCCCAGACAGGACGAACGCGGGTCCCCTTCTTTTCGTTCCAGCCCATCTGAATCTTTTCGATCTGATCCTTCCGTATAAAGTGCGGCAGGGTTTCGTTGCCCTTACAGCCGTCAAAAAGGATGAATATCGACCCGTAAGGGGTTTCCCTGGCCACACCGGTCAACGGATCCGGCATGGCGTAGTAAACGATGTCCATATACCGGACTTCCCCCTTGGGCCCGACCTCGACCATCTCGCCGGCGCGCACACGGCACTCGGCGCAAACTTCCCGCGGCGGCAGCTGCAGGCGGCCGCATTCGGGACATTTGTTCGCGAATATTTTTTTGTCTTTCAGCCCTTTGAGAAATTTGCCCATGATGGGACCGGTTGAAAACTTCTCGTTCAACGATATGGTCTTTTTGAGAACCAGCAGTTCCTGTTCCTGAACAGCGCCGGCCATGGGATCTTTATATTTTTCGAAGAGGATGGGCCATTTCGACGCCATCATGTTGATGTCGCCTTTCGCGGACGCTTTTCCCGCGGCCAGAATGCTCTGCGCGTCGATCTTGCCGAGAATGAAATCAACATAATCTTTGGCGTCGTTGAATTCCAGCGTGACCGTCGGCTTTCCCTCAATGGACGTGGTGACCGTGCAAACCTTGTCCTTGATGAAGACGGTCCACTTGCCGCCGTCCGGTCCGCCGAGGTCGAAGCCAAAAGAAGCTTCGAGGCCTTCGGCTTCTTTTGCCTTGAAACGCGGGACAATGGTGGCAAACATGTCGGCCAGATACTCTTTGGTCGTCATCTCCTTTTTGGGAATGACAAATTTGCGGAAAAGCTTGCCGGTCTTCCCGAAAGCGCCCATATCGCCTTCCACCTTAAATTTTCCGCTCATGAAGGCGTTGGTCGCATCGACTTTGCCCGTGTTGACCCCGACAAAGGTCTCCCCGTCGGCCGACATGGTCGACACGCATCCGGCCAGCGTGTCGGTCTTTTCCAGCAACATCGTGTTATTTGTAACGGTCAGTCTCCATTTGCCCTCGTCGGCAATGTCATACCCAAAAACGGCATCGACATCCTTGGCCCCCTCGGGACGGAAACGCTCCTTCATCGTATTGAATATATCTTCTACTTTTACTCCCCAGTATTCTGCCATGATCGTCCTCCTACCAGTTAAGTTCCTTTTCGAGCATTGTCATCACCGTCCACATGGTGCCGCCAAACCCTGACGCGAGCGCGTGATTGACCGGGGTCGGTATCTGATGCGGACCGGCATTGCCGCGCACCTGAAGGGCAGCCTCGGCCACCCGCACCAGCGCCGTGGCGCCGATCGGGTTGGATCCGATCACGCCGCCGGACGGATTGATGGGCATTTTGCCGCCGATCATGATTTCCTTGTTTTCGATGAGCTTGAGGTGCTCGTCCCCCTGCAGATTGAAGAAATCCCGAATCCAGTCAATGGCCCACCAGGTCGCCGGATCATACATTTCGAATACGTCAAAATAATTTAAGGGATCTTTTATGCCGTTGCGTTGGAAAAGATGCTCTGCCGCAAATTTATGCGTCTTCAGGACAGGATACTTCCGGTCATAGCCGAAGATCGTGAAATTCTCTTCCTTGTGGGCGGTGATGTGGTCGCGGATCCAGACCGGGGTCTTGGACAACTCTTTCGCTTTTTTCTCGCAGGCATAGATCACGCAGCAGGCGCCGTCCGACTGGGAACACATTTCGATCAGTTTCAGTTCGCCGACGAGTTTCGGCGAAGTCCGGATCAGATCGTCAACCTGATTGAAGTCCAGACCAAAAGCCCGGTGCGCATTGGGATTGAGGCAAGCGTGCTTGTCCATGATGATCCGGTACATGAGCGACGCGCGGTTCGCCCGTTCCAGACCGAATTCCCGCTCGACATCGTACGCCGAGGAACCGGTAAGCGCCCCCGCCTGGATCTTTCTGAACCACAGAGGACAGGCCATGTTGGTGATGCCGCCCGTGGTGTGGCCTTCCTGCAGTTTCTCAAACCCGATGGCCATGACGATATCATACATGCCTGAAGCCACGAGATTGTCCGACGCGCAGGAAAGGGTTGCCCCGACGGTCCCCCCCGTGGTAATTCGAATGGAATCCTTGCCGTAGGCGCCGGTTCCCAGCACGTGCCAGAGATCCGGCGAGTGGACCATCTCAAAAAGCTCCATATTGCCATGAACGACGCAGTCAATGTCTTTCATGGTCAGCTTCGCATCTTTCAGCGCCAGGCTGACCGCTTCATGGATCAATTCAGGCTGGTTGACATCCTCGCGATGACTGGAATGCTTCGTCTGTCCGATGCCGATAATTCCAACATTTCTGTTTTTTTTATGTGCCATGATTCAACCTCCCTACGCTTCCATGACGATTACGGCCTGATGCTGTCCGGCCCCGCCGGTCGCCGCCTGGGCCACTGCCCGTTTCGCGCCTTTGATCTGCCTCTCACCCGCCTGTTTCGACAACTGGTAGTAACATTCAATAGCCCTGGCCGCTCCTCCCAGGAGAAGCGGATTTCCGTTGAGCTGTCCGCCGGACAGGTTCACATTGAATTTGTCCATGCCGCCATCGTCGATCCACCGGCCGCCCCGTCCTTCTTCAGCAATGCCCACGCCTTCGGCCCACATCGGAAGCTGATACGCCGCATGGTCGCTCAGTTCAAACACCTGGATGTCTTTCTTGGGATCTTTGATACCGGCCATTTTATATGCGCGCTTTGCGGCATTCTTGAGCGAAAAATTCGACGTGAAATCCTTGTCGCCCAGGAAATAGCGATCCATGCAACTGCCGTATCCGGTGATCCACACAGGGTTCTTCGTGAACTCCTTTGCCCGCTCTTCGCAGCACAGCAGCATTCCGTAAGCCCAGTCGGTAACCGGATAGATGTGCATTTCCCGAAGCGGATCCGAATACATCGGCGAATTCAGCACGTCTTTTTCACTGACGATTTTATTTTCGCGGCCGTAGGGGTTTTTCTTCCCGTTGGCTCGGGAGCGGACCACGATCTTCGCCAGGTGTTCGTCCGTCACGTTCGATTTTTCCATGTAGGCGCGGGCCTGCATCGCATCCACATTGTGATAGTCCATGCCGAGCGGCCGACAGTAGAAGGGATCATAGGCCAGGTTGGAAATCATCCGGCGGCTTTCCCCCTGCGATTCTTTGCAGTGTCCCATGAAAAGAATCACATCATCATGGCCGGAGAGGATGCAGGCCATGGCGTATCCGAGGCCGTTGATGCTTTCCTGAGCCATTTTTTCCTCGCCGCGAAAATGCGCGCCCATAACATCCGTGACGCCGTTGTCGGATATCGTCCGGGCGTCGAACATGTCATCCGAACAGCTGATGATCGTCCGGATGCCCTTTTCCATGTCAAAAGTGACCTTCGTCTGCTCCATGATCGACTCAAAACATTCGAGCAGCATGTTCTGAAAACGCAAATAATGATAATCTGGATGATTCTTGATCTGCGCCACCGCGCAGACAGCCAATCTCTTACCCATTACCCGTCCTCCTTCCTGTTGGTTCGAATTGAATATTTTTCATCCTTCAAACAGATGCGTGCCGTCCGCTGAAACAGCCACCCGACCTCAACCCAGGTAGCAGTTCCAAAATTCTCCCTTCCGTATCGCGTTGATAATGGAATCCTTATCCCGTTTTACGTCCAGTTCAACCCACGCTCTGCCGATTCCCGTGAGGGTATGCGAATCATCAGACGCGATTTTAGGGTAGGCGATGTCCAGTGATTCGAAAACCGCATCGCGAAATCCCTTCTTCGTGGTTTCCACGGCATCCAGGGGATACATCTTTTCGAGCTGCTCCAGGCGAACCAGCAGTTGCTGCGGGGTAAAATCATATTCGCTGATATGATTAAAGATGTGAAGCCGCTCCCGGTCGCCTTCAATTTTCGCGACATGTATATTTCCGTTGACAAAAACCGAAAGCTCGATGCCGTAAAAAACAATCATGTTTGTCCTGACCTGCCTGTAAAGATCCATATAGTTCGGCTTCAACAGGTAATCGTGATCCGTGAAGGCAATAAAATCGTATCCTTTGGATTCATAGGCGTCGGCGACTTCCTGAGGCGACATTTTACCGTCCGAGCATGTGGTGTGCGTATGTAAACAGCCTTTTAAGAGCATCGTCACCAACCAGAAAATTCCCGTAAAAATTTACCTGAAGCGGGTTTTGATGATACGCCAGCTTTTTATTGGACGCCCAACCTAATATTTGATTGGACGTTCAACCAATGGCTATCCGAATACTCTCCCCGTTTCTGATTGTCAAGAAAAAATTTTATTTTTGTAAAAATAATTGGAGATGATGGAATTTGTTAGGAGTTTTTTCGCTTTGTCCAAACCCTTTTCAATCGCAGGGAATTGCTCACAACGGAAACGGAGCTCATGGCCATTGCGGCGGCGGCATACTCCGGATGCAACAGGATTCCGAAGAAAGGATAAAGGACGCCCGCGGCAATCGGAATGCCGATGACATTATAAATAAACGCCCAAAACAGATTCTGACGAATGACCCGTATCGTCGCTGCCGAAAGGGCGACAGCATCCGGTACGGCATTCAAATCATCCCGTACCAGCGTGATGTCCGCCGCCTCAATGGCCACATCCGCACCCGCTCCAACGGCAATCCCGACATCGGCTGCCGCCAGCGCCGGCGCGTCATTGATGCCGTCGCCCACCATGGCCACTATTTCGCCCGCGGCCTGAAGTTGTTTGATGGTATTTGCCTTATCGCCCGGCAGCACCTCCGCCATGACCTGTTCAACGCCCAGTTGTGCGCCGACGCTCGCCGCCGTTCCTGCGTTGTCGCCGGTCACCATCGACACCTTCAAACCAAGACGCTTCAGGCTTTCCACGGCTTTTTTTGCGGAAGCTTTCGGCGCATCGGCCAGCGCAATGAGGCCCATGATTTTTTCCCCTTGAGCAACATACACCAGGGTTTTTCCCTGATGAGCCAGCTTGACCGCCTCGCCTTCCAGGAGATCAACCGAAACCCCCTCCTTCGTCATCAGGAAACGGTTTCCGACCAGCACCGCCTTCCCGTCAACAAAGCCTCTGGCGCCCATGCCGGAGAACGCTTCAAAGTTTTCTGTGGAAGACGGCGAAATGCCGTCCTTTCGCGCCCGATCAATAATCGCTTTTGCGAGCGGATGCTCCGACGCTTTCTCCAACGCGGCGGCCACGGCAAGCACCTGCCGCCCGGTAAAATCCGCTGCGCAGACCACATCCGTTGCTTCCGGTTCACCACGCGTCAGCGTTCCGGTTTTGTCAAATACGACCATGGAAATTTTATGGATCTTTTCAAGGGCCTCGCCGCCTTTGATCAGGATGCCGCTTTGCGCGCCAAGGCCCGTACCCACGATGATGGCCGTGGGCGTGGCCAGCCCCAGCGCGCAGGGGCAGGCGATGACCAGCACCGACACAAAATTAAGCAGAGCGCGGCTGAAATTGGCGTCGAAGGGAACAAAATACCAAACACCAAACGTCAGAAAGGCAATCAAAAAGACAACCGGCACAAAAACAGACGCTACTTTGTCCGCCAGGCGCTGAATCGGCGCCTTGGAACCCTGCGCTTCTTCCACCATACGGATAATATGCGCCAGCATGGTGTCCGAGCCTACGCCGGTGGCGCGCATCGTGAAGCTTCCTGATTGATTCATGGTGGCGGCAAACACTTTTTGGCCGGCCTCCCTGGAAACCGGCATACTCTCGCCGGTCAGCATGGACTCATCCAGCGTCGATCGGCCCGTCAGGATGATTCCGTCCACCGGAACTTTTTCTCCCGGCCGCACCAGCACCTCGTCTCCGGTCTGCAGTGCATCAATGGTCATTTCCACTTCCGCGCCGTCCCGAATGACACGCGCCGTTTTCGGCGCCAACCCGATCAGTTTCTTAATGGCCTGGGAAGTCCTTCCCCTGCTGACAGCCTCCAGAAGCCGGCCCAGCAGCACCAGCGTGATGATCATGGCTGCGCCGTCATAATACACATGGGGAGCGATGCCCGCACTGCCAAAGAAACGGGGAAAAAAAGTGGCGACGGACGAATAGGCGTAAGCGGAGAATGCGCCAACCGCCACCAGCGTGTTCATGTCCGACGTTTTTTGCTTCGCGGCCTTCCAGGCTCCAATGAAAAACCGGCTCCCCACCCAAAAAACCGCGGGCGCCGTTAAAACAAACATTGCCACGAGCATCGACTGACGCGGAATCGCATGCAAAAACCCAAACCAGTGCTGCATCGAGCCGAAAAAGATCATGACGCTCAACACAGCGCCGCAGGAGACTTTCAGCTTCAACTCGCCAAGCTCCCGGATGCGGGAAGCCTCGATCGGATCGGCGGCCGCATCGGATGTCTCCCCCAGGAATTCGTATCCCTGTTCGGTGATAACGCGGGCCAGTGCGGGCACTCCCGCCCAGCGGGCCTGATGGACCACGGTCGCGCGGGCAGTGGCCAGATTGACATTCGCCTCGACCACGCCTTCTACCTGCGCAAGCGCGTTTTCCACGCGGCGCACGCATGCTGCACAGGTCATGCCGCCCACTGAAATAGATACTTTATCCGACAATATCGTAACCCGCCTTCTTAATGGCCGCGGCAATGATGGACACATCCACGGGCTTTACTTCATCGTAAGTTGCGATTCCCGTTTCCAAATGAACCCTGACATCTTTAATTCCCTCCACGGCACCCAGCGCTTTTGTAACCGCCATGACACAATGCTGACAAGTCATGCCTGCAATTTTAACGCTTTTCATAAGAAACCTCCGATGATTTTCGTTTTTCCCTAAGATAATGGATATTGGTTCAATAGCAAGGGGGAAAGCCGTATTTTTTATGATCGCCTGCTTGAAAAAAAATAAATATTCTGTATGATTATGCCGACAGGGGACGATTGATGATCATACGTTGCTGGGGCGCGAGAGGTTCCATACCGGTATCCGGCGAGAAATACCTTCGTTACGGAGGCAACACGACTTGCCTGGAAATCCGGAACAACCGCGACGATATTCTGCTGGTTGACGCCGGATCCGGCATCCGCGAAGCAGGAAATGAGTCCCTGGCCAGCGGCCGGCACGATTTTATCCTGCTTTTGACCCATGCGCACTGGGACCATATTATGGGATTCCCTTTTTTCAAACCGCTTTACCTGCATCAAGCCAATATCGACGTCTGGGGCTGCGCGTTCGCTCAGGACTCCATCCGGGAAATGCTGGCGCGCGTCATGTCCGCTCCGTACTTCCCCATCAATTATGACGCCATCCATGCCAATGTAACCTATGCGGACATCTGCAAGGAAATCTACGAACTGGGCGGTATGACCATTACACCGGTCGCGCTCAACCACCCCAATCAGGGAAACGGTTATCAATTTTCAGAGAACGGAAAACACTTTGTTTTTCTGACCGACAACGAACTGGGATTCCGGCACGAAGGATCGCTGTCCTATGAAAACTATGTTGCTTTTTGCCAAAACGCCGATTTACTGATTCACGACGCTGAATACCGGAATGAAGAGTATTCCAAAAGGATCGGCTGGGGGCACTCCACCATCGAACAGGCGGTGAAACTTGCGCTGGATGCCGGCGTCAAACAACTGGGGCTTTTCCATCACAACCAGGACCGATTCGACACGGCCGTCGACGACATGGTCGCCGACTGCCGGCAAATCATCGCCGAAAAAAAATCCCCTCTGCAATGCTTTGCCGTTTATCAGGGAATGGAATTGTCCTTGTAGTCTTGTTTCAGAAAAACACCCGAATCCCCCGGCGCGAGGAGGCCGCATGCCATGCTGATCATTATTCATCTGTTGCTGATGCTTGCGGCGTCTTTGTGTCTTCTGGCGGGCGTCGGCCTGGCCAGGTTCGGGAGGAAAAGAAGATTCTGGCTGAAGGGGCACAAAAATCTCAACGGCGCCGGAGGTCTTCTTTTGACCGCGGGCGGCGTTATGGCTTTTGTCAATATCATCCTGACGGGCTCAGATCATCTGGCGGAACTCCATCACCGGATCGGGTTCATCGCCTTGATGCTGACATTCCTGACGGTTTTCCTCGGGTTCTATTCTTTAAAAGCCTCCAACAAAAGCGTCTTTCGAGCCGTTCACCGCTGGTCGGGCCGCCTTTCCCCAATCGCAATCCTTGCCGCGCTGACCCTGGGGCTCTCCATGATCGGAATCTTTTAAATGTTTCTGCCGACCACACCTGAAGAACTTCGGAAAAAGGGTTGGGACCGCCCGGACGTCCTGCTGGTCACCGGTGACGCCTATATCGACAGCCCTCATATCGGCGCGGCGGTGATCGGCCGGGTGCTGGCAGCCGCAGGCTACCGGGTGGGCATCATCGCACAACCGGACATGGCGAACGATGCGGACATCCGCCGTCTGGGAGAACCTCGCCTGTTCTGGGGCGTCACCGGCGGCTGCATGGATTCGCTCGTCGCCAATTACACGGCGCTGAAAAAAAAGAGGCAAGGCGACGACCTGACACCCGGTGGGAAAAATAACCGCCGACCCGACCGGGCCGTCATTGCCTACGCCAATTGGATCCGCCGCTGTTTCAAAAACACAAAGCCGATTGTCGCCGGCGGCATCGAGGCCAGTCTGCGGCGGATCGCGCATTATGATTTCTGGTCGGATGCCGTCCGCCGCTCCATTTTGTTTGACGCGCGCATCGACATTCTGGCTTACGGGATGGCGGAAAAGGCGGTCCTGGAAATCGCCGGACGCCTGAACGCCGGAGAATCCCTCCGGAACATCCGCGGAACCTGCGTTATCGAAAACGAACCGCCCGACAGGTATCTGATGCTGCCCTCTTTCGAAGAAGCGGCAGCCCGACCGAAAGCTTTCCTTCAAATGTTCGGTGTGTTTTACGCGAATCAGGACCCGGTGACGGCCCGCGGTTTGGTTCAGCAACACGCCGGCCGTTATCTGGCGCATCATCCGCCCCAGGCGCCTCTGTCCGAAGCTGAACTGGACGCAGTTTACGCTCTTCCCTTTACGCGGCGCGTTCATCCTTTTTATGCAAAACAGGGCAAGGTCCGCGCCATGGACACCATCGCCTTCTCCCTGACGACGCACCGCGGGTGCTTTGGCGAATGCCGTTTTTGCTCCATCGCCTCCCACGAGGGCCGGACCATTCTCAGCCGGTCGGAAGAATCCATTCTGCAGGAAGCGCAAAAAATAGCCGCGCTGCCGGACTTCAGGGGAATCATCACCGATGTCGGCGGCGCGACGGCCAATATGTATGGAATCGACTGTGCGAGAAAAACCAGCCGGGGCGCCTGCGCGAACAGACATTGTCTCGATCCGCAGCCCTGCCCGTCTCTGCAAAACGGCCACTCCCGTCAAATCCGTCTGCTTTCGGCTCTGCGTAAAATTTCCGGCGTCAAAAAAGTCTTCGTTGCGTCCGGCATCCGGCATGATCTGGTTTTGGCGGATAAAAGACATGGCGCGTCCTATCTGCGCGAACTGGTGAAGCATCACATTTCCGGCCAATTAAAGATTGCGCCGGAGCATACCGTGCCTTCCGTGCTGCGCCTGATGCGAAAACCCCAGCCGGAAAAGCTGAAGGAGTTCAAGAATCTTTTTGACCAAATGAACAGGGAGGAAGGGCGAAAGCAGTTTCTTACCTACTATTTCATCGCCGCGCATCCGGGCTGCGCCGAAAAAGACATGCGGGAGCTGAAATCCTTTGCCCTTCATGAATTGCATGCGACGCCGCAGCAGGTGCAGATTTACACACCGCTTCCTTCCACCTGGTCGGCGTTGATGTACTGGACGGGAATCGATCCGAAAACCGGCAGAAAGATTTATGTGGAAAAAGATTTGATGAATAAACAGAGACAAAAGGGCATCGCCACCGCCCGGCGGAAACCACCGGGCACAGAACATCAGAGGATTTGCGTGAAAAAGAAGTAGTCCTTCCGCTTCTTCACGCCCTGCCGTACTTGTCTTCCAGCCTCTCGATATCATCCTCGCCGAAATAAGTCCCGGTCTGCACTTCGATGATCACCAGGTCTTCGCTGCCGGTGTTTTCCAGGCGGTGCGTCGCCCCTTTTGGAATATCCACGGCGCTGCCGGCGGAAAGGAGACAAACCTCGCCGTCAATTGTGGCGTCGCCGCTGCCCGAAACCGCGTACCAGTGCTCCGCCCGCTTGGTGTGGCGCTGCAGGCTCAGGGTGCCGCCCGGCACGACCAGAATTCTTTTGACCTTGTGATCCGCGGCATCGGACAGGATTTGATAGTAACCCCAGGGACGAAGATTTTTCTCTTCCATTTTTTCACTTCCAGGATTTTTGACGATTGCCTATCACAATCGCCGATGAATGAAAAGCATCTTTGCCCGCCGGCTGCGCCGCGCCTCCCGTTTGTTCCTTTCGGGCCGCTTACGGGAAGGGAACAGCCGCGACGACCCTGCGCGCGGCAAAACCGCTAACCCGCACTTCCAGCCTCGCTTTTCCCTTCTGAATGTGTTAACGCTTTTCCGCATAAAAGCCATGGATATTCAATATTCGTTGATACGAAGCAGAAAAAGAAAAAAAACCGTCTCGCTGCAAATCGGCAATCGTTCGGAAATCACGGTTCAGGCGCCGGTTCATATGCCGGCCGCGGAGATTCAGCGCTTTGTCGAAGAAAAACAAGCCTGGATTGAAAAATCCCTGCGCCGGCAGGCAGCGCTGCAGGCCTCGCATCCGAAGAAAGCCTATGAAACAGGAGAAATTTTTTATCATCTGGGCGAAGCCTGTCCCCTGGAAGCCTTTTTTGACCCGCTGGAAAATCCAGGGATTGTATTCCGGAACAACCGCTTTTTTCTGAACTGCCCCCCGAACCGGCAAATGAGAAAATATTACCTGACGGCCTGGTACCGGAAACAGGCACGGACCTACCTCACCCGGCGGGTGGATTTCTACAGCCGCCTGCTCGGCCTCACCTGCGGCGGCATTCGGATTACCGCCGCCGAAAAGCGGTGGGGATCCTGCTCTGAAAAAAATCATTTGTCCTTCGCTTTTCGCCTGATCATGGCGCCGCCGCAAATAGTGGATTATGTGGTTGTTCATGAAATGATGCATATCCGGGAGAAAAATCATTCTTCAAAATTCTGGAACTTAGTGCTAGAAGTAATTCCCGATTATCGAAACCGAAGGCTTTGGCTCCGTGAACATCAGCAGCATTTTGATCTTTGAGCAAAGAATCGGAAAGGGCTTAAACCATTTTATTCTATGGACATCACTGAAACCATCGATCTGGCGCACCGGCCATTTCTGGCGGAGCAGTTTCATCAGATGCATTTGAATATTTCGGACTACACGTTCGCCAATGTTTATCTGTTCCGCAAGGTCAGTCATTATGAAATCCTGAAAAAAGAATGCGGCGTTTTCATTTCCGCTTACAACCGGCAGGGACAAAACTACATTATGCCGCTTGCCGATCTCCGCGTCTGCTGTCTGGATACGCTGAAGGAGCTGCTGAACGGACGCAACTTTTTCTTTCCGATCCCTGAGGAATGGCTGCCTTTTTTCCCCGAAAATGAATTCCGTGCAACCTTCGACGAGAGCGAATCGGATTATCTCTACCGGACGGCAAACCTGGCGTCCTTTGCCGGCAAGCCCTACACCCGCCACCGCAACCATCTGAATCAGTTCTTTGGCGCGTACCGTCCGGAGGGTCAACCGCTGGGTCGGGACAATTTTCAGGACGCCCTGACGGTCCTGCGGCGCTGGCAGGATGAATCCCGGTTCGCCGAGGGCAAAACCGATTTTGCGGTATGCGAAGAGGCTCTGCAAAATTTCTCCTCGCTTGCGCTTTGGGGAACCCTGTATTACATAGAAAAACAACCGGCCGGCTTTATCATCGGAGAGGCTTTGAACAGCGACACGTTTTGCCTGCACTTTGCCAAAGCCTCCAAATACTATCACGGCATTTATGAGTTCATGTTCAATGATTCGGCCATCCAATTGCAGTCCCGCTATCAATACCTGAATCTGGAAGAGGACATGGGCAATAAAAACCTGCGGAAAACGAAAGCGTCGTACGGCCCGGAACGGATTTTAAAAAAATATCGCATAAGCCTCAAGGAAGGCATCCCATGAGCAGTCTGACGGTCATTGCTGATTTGCGGGAAGGCGATGAAGGCGTCATTGCTTCAATGGACGGCGGCTCGGCGCTGACCAGCCGCCTGGCCGGCATGGGCATCGTCACCGGCGCCCGGTTCCGCATCGCGCAGGTCAGCGGCGGTATGGTCGTCCTCTCCGTTGGATCCACCCGGATTGCTTTGGGACGGGGCGAAGCGTCAAAGATCATGACGCGCAAAATCGATCCCGCCGATGATGCCTGCCTCCCCCCGATCGAAAAAGAAATTTCCGTCGCCCTGGTCGGCCAGCCCAACGTCGGCAAATCCACGATCTTTAACATTCTGACCGGACTTTCCCAGCATGTCGGCAACTGGCCCGGGAAAACGGTCGAAAAAAAAGAAGGCATCCACCGCGCCAACAACGTTTTAATCCGGATCGTCGATCTGCCGGGCACCTACAGCCTGACCTCTTTTTCCGAGGAAGAACGGGTCACGCGCGATTATATCATCCGGGAGAAGCCCGACCTCGTCGTGCTGGTGCTCAACGCCGCGGCGCTGGAGCGAAGCCTGTATCTTCTCTCCGAGGTGCTGCTTCTGGACCGTCCCGTGATGGTGGCCATCAACATGCTGGATGTCGCATCCAATCAGGGCACGCAGATTGACGCCAAAGCGCTGCAAAATTCACTGGGACTCCCGGTTGTGCCCATGGTAGCCAAACGAAACAGCGGGATTCAGGAGCTGGTGGATGAGATGACAGCCCTGGGTTCCTGCCCTCAGGATTTTCGGCCCGAGTTGCCCGAGGTCTCCGCCGACCATCAGGAAATTTACCAAAAGATTCTGGCTGCCATCAGGCCTTTTATCCGGGAGCCCTACACGCCCGAATGGGTGGCGGTAAAATTGATGGAAGGCGACCCGGAAGTAACGGCCATGGCGGCAACACAAATCCAACCGGCCGGCCATGAGTTCATTCAGAAACTGCTCAGCGAGCATGAAGACGCCCTTCACGCCGTCGTCAATGGGCGTTACGATTGGATTGAGAAAATGACCCGCGCGGCGGTCTCACGCTTTAAAATGGGACAGGTGGTGCTCACCGACCGCATCGACCATGTGCTGACCCGCCCGGTTTTCGGCATCCCGGTCCTGCTGGCCATCATGGCAACCGTCTTTTTTCTGACCTACTCCCTCGGCGTGCCGCTGCAAAACGCCATGAACAACGGCATCCAATCCCTTGCCCAGTCTTTCGAACCGTCGCTCGCCCAATGGCCCGGCTGGGCCGGGGGGCTTCTCATCGACGGTGTGATCGGCGGCGTGGGCTCCGTGTTGAGTTTTCTTCCCATTTTGCTGATCTTTTTCGCGATCATGGCGTTTCTGGAAGACGTAGGCTACATGGCGCGCGCCGCGTTCGTCATGGACCGCATCATGCACCTGGTGGGACTGCACGGAAAAAGCTTCATTCCCATGTGCCTGGGTTTCGGCTGCAATGTTCCCGCCGTGCTCGGCGCGCGGATCATCGAGACGCGCAAAGCCCGCATGATCACGCTGCTGCTCATCCCGTTTGTCCCCTGCACCGCCAGGCTGGCGGTGCTCACGCTGATATCGGCCGCCATCTTCGGTCAACACGCCGCCCTGGTTTCTTGGACGATCCTGGCCCTCAACATCGCCGTGCTGGGACTCGCCGGTATTCTGGTCAACAACACGATCTGGAAGCAGGACGCCCCGTTTATCATGGAGCTGCCCATTTACCACACGCCGGATGTCCGGACCATCGGCATGGTCGTCTGGTCGAGAACCCTTTCCTTCCTGCGCAAGGCGGGCACCGTGATTCTGGGGATGTCGGTGCTGATCTGGATTCTTTCGTATTTCCCCGCCGGAACGGTGGAGGAAAGCTGGCTGGCCGCCCTGGGAAAAGTCATTGAACCGCTGGGCGGGCCGCTGGGGCTGGACTGGAAGATGATCACCGCGCTGCTCACCGGACTCGTCGCCAAGGAAACCGTGGTCGCCACGCTGGGCGTGCTGTATTCCGTGGGCGAGGGGGGGCTATCGGCCGTTCTGCCGACCATCATGGACCGCGCCTCCGCGGCCGCGTTTCTGGTCGTAATGATGCTCTTTATCCCCTGCGTCGCAACGATCGCCGCCCTGCGCAAGGAAATGAACAGCAACAAGTGGTTTTATTCCACAATCGCATTGACCCTGATCGTCTCCTACCTGGGCGGAATGGCGGCCTATCATTTTATCCGGTGGATCGGCCTGTAATTCAGGATTATCGTATGGCAGCGACAATGTTGGTGACCGCCGGCGCCGGCAGGTCATTTGGGCGCTGCTGAAAGTATCCGGCCTGCGCATCGGCCGGCGAGAGAAAAACCATTTTCGAAAAACACAGGTTTCGCAGTTTTGCTTCCAGTGCGTCAGGCTCGAAATAACTCACGAAAGGCTCGCCCGCACTTGCTACGCTCTCAACAAGTCGTGCATAGGACTTCTTTTCCGCATCCGACAAGGACGTCGGCGGCTGGATAAAAGTCAGCACAATCTCGCTGGATTCCGGAAACGCCGCGACCGTTTTCAGCACAGCATCAATGGCGTCTTCTTTGAGATACATCGTCACGCCCAACCACGAAAAGAAAGTCAGCTCGGCATTCGACACGCGGTGCCGGCAAAGTCCGTCATGGAGGGATTCCTTTTCAAAATCGACGTCGGCAAAAACAAGATTTTCCGGCAGCACGATTCCCGCAGCCGCCAGTTTGGAACGCTTCATCGCCTGTGTTCCAGGGTGGTCAACTTCGAAAATTTTCAGTTTTTTCGCCCATTGCGGCTGCCTGAACGCAAAGGTATCGAATCCCGCCCCCAGGATGACATACTGCTTGATTCCGCGAAACACCGCTGCGGCGAGCCGGTCTTCCGTAAAGCGTGAGCGCAGAACAACGTGCGCTCGCAATACCCGTCCTTCTGGCGTCTGATGACGTTCTACCGCCTGCCTGATTTGTATTGCGGCATCCGCTCCCAAAAGAGATAGGGCAACGGGATCGTCAAGAATGAGGGGTTGAGCGTCGAATAACTGATGCGCAGCCCGGATGTATGTGGTTACCAGAGCGGTGAGACTGGATTCTCGGTCTGCCATCATGGTTGTCTCCTTCAGGAGGCAAGGCGGCGAACCTGTTATGGCGTGCGGTATTCAAAGGCACACTGAGAGCTTTGAATAACGGCCATTTTTGTCATTTCGACCGAAGGGAGAAATCTTGAACAAACGGCCGTCTTTAAGATTTCTCGTCGCTCACGCTCCTCGAAATGACATTTTTCAAAGCTCTCACACTGACATCTTTGCCAACAGCCGTAATTCTTTTGCGCCTTGACGGCATTAGAGCGATGCAGCCAGAACCGCGGCGCCGATCGCGCCGTTGACCTGCGCGGAGGACAATACGGCGATTTTCACGCCGAGCTTCTTTTCCAGCGCGGCCACGACGCCGGCGTTGCGCGCGACACCGCCGGTGATCATGACCGGTTCGGTCAGGCCGACGCGCGCAATCATGGAGGAGACGCGCGCCGCGATCGATTCATGGATGCCGGCAATGATGTCGAATCTCTGCTCGCCGCGGGCAATCAGGGAAATGACTTCCGATTCCGCGAAGACCGTGCACAGACTGCTGATTTTGGAGGGCGCCTCCGACCGAAGTGACATGGCGCCGAATTCATCCAAATCGACTTCGAGCGCGCGCGCCATGACCTCCAGAAAACGGCCGGTTCCCGCGGCGCACTTGTCGTTCATGACAAAATTTTTGACCTTGCCCCGCTCATCGAGCGCGATGGCTTTGCTGTCCTGTCCGCCAATGTCGATGATGGTGCGGACCTCCGGCTTCAGAAAATTCGCGCCGGCGGCATGCGCCATGATTTCCGTGAATGTCCTGTCGGCGAATTTCACCGAATTGCGCCCGTAGCCCGTGGATACAATTTTACCCACGGATGACGCCGTGAGGCCGGAAGCGGCCAGCAATTCTTCATAAACCTTTCTGCCTGCCGCCTCCGCATTATAGCCGGTAAACGTCACCTTCGCGCCCAGAATTTTCCCGTTTTCAACCAGAGCCGCTTTTGCCGTGATGGACCCGATGTCAATGCCTGCCGTTATCATTTCCCATTTCTTGTGCTTCGTCGTTCGTCTTTTTCAGGAAAGCGTTTCCTGCCGCCGTGAAAGCCCTTTTCCAACGCTGAAACCTGCGGGCTTTTACGTCCTTTTCCTATCCTTGATGATCTCCATAAAAGCGTCGATTCTCGTCGAAACCTGGCTTTCCGAAAAACTTCGCTCATCGACCATGTCCGCTTCGATCATCAGGCAGGGAATGTTCCGCTCTTTTTCGACGATCCGCTGAATATCGAACTGGCCCAGCGAATAGGGTTTGCAGCTGCGGTTGGAATGCAGCACAAACCCGTCCACCTGATATTTGTCGATCATCGCGATGACCATTTTCGCCATTTCGTCCACGCCGATGTTCAGGTAAATGCGCGAGTAGGCTTCGGCCATCGAATCCAGAAATTTGTTTTCGTCGATGTACTTCATCGCGCCGCACCAGGCCGAGGTGTAAGTGTCGGCCACCAGACACGCATCGTGCTCGGCGAATTTCTGCGACAGCCATTTCATCCGGTACCAGATTGGAAGATTGTCCCACAGGAGGCGGTATTGTTCCCGGGGAATGGCGCCGATGCCGGCATGAATTCTGTCTTTCATCTCGGCCAGCAGGCCCTGGTAATAATCGATCGTCTGCTGCGTGCCCCGGAGCGTCACGATAAGCGCCAGGTGAAAAAAAGCGTCGAAGGCCGTCATGGGAGAGGGCTTGTGGACGGCCGTATCCAGGACTTCCTGCCACAATTTCTGGCCTTCAAAGGAGATTCTGCCGACGTCCTTCATGCGGTCCTGGTCCATTTTACGGCCGCAGGCACCCTCCAGGAAGGCAACATACTCCTCAATTTGCCGCTCGACGTAGCGCTTCGCCTCTTTCGTGTATTCGGTGTGGCAGAAGGGCGTGTCGAAAATAAACAGGGGAATGTTGAAATAGCGCGCCTGCACCTCGTACCATTTCAGCACGGTCCCGCAGATGTTGTTGCAGCACACCAGCATGTCCGGTTCGGGCAGCCCTCCGATCGGACCGCCGTTAACCGTCGCGCAGGAGATGTCGGAACGGGCATAGGAACACAGATCGTTGGAATAGCCCATCGATTCGGCTTTCTCGCACAAATCGACGCCCATCTTGCTGGCGCCGATCATGGCTCCGTGATTCTCCGGATAGACGGGAATCACATCCATGGCGATCAGCGGCTCCACCGGCCCGCCGCTCGTGATCCAGGCCACCTTCTTGTTGTTCTGCCGGGCCATTTTGGCGTCGATATAATAGGCCGTCATGATATCCCGCATTTTCTTTTCGGATTTGATTTTCCTTTTTTCCTTATCAGAGTTTACTTCGGACATGACATCTCCTTTCACACCATTTCCAGAAATGCTTCAAAGCGTGTTTTCAGCTGCCCTTCCCCGGGAAGGGGGTCTTCCATTTCCAAAAGCAGAACGGGAATTCCCGCTTCATCCATGCTTTTCCGAATGTCGGGATAATCAAACGCGTGCGGATCGCAGAATTTGAAAAGCAGAAAAATGACGCCCCGGGCGTTATGCTCCCGCACGAGGCGGAGGATGTGTTTGGCGCGCCGGTCCAATCCGGCATGCTTGGCCGGGCAAACAACACGCCGAATCAGCCGCTCCGCGATACCCGCTACAGGATCATCCCCCCCGGCAACCAGCTCGGTAAAATATCTTGCCCCTGTACAGAAATCATCCCAGACAACGGCTCCGCCTGCCTTTTCAATCAGGGGATAAATATCCGGATGATTACACATGCCGCCGACAAGAATAATCCTCTTCAGAGAGGCGTCCGGCTTTTCCCCGGCCGCTTTTGCCTTCATCTTCACAGCCGTTTCGGCAAGCATCCCCGCGAGGCGCTCCCGGTCCATCATCATGGACGCCCGGACCAGTGTGTATAAATCCGCGCCGGACAGGAGATGGGGGTATTGGCTGCGAATCTCGTAAAGATCCCTGATCGATTGCCGGATGGCATTCATCGTCCCGATTGCTTTTTGCAGGTCGTCATCGGTAATGTTCACCCCAAGCGCGCGGCCAACGTCGTTTTGGAATTTTCTAAGGACATCCGTCATATAGTCCCGTGCGGAGGATGTGTTGAGCTTGACGGGCAACACCAGATCCAGATGAAATCCGAACGGGATGTTCATGCGCCAGATGTCGGACAGCCTTTGAATGGAATCGCAGGTATGAGGGAAAATCATACCGTCCAGAAATCCGATTCTCCCGGAAAGGCCCTCCTCCAGAACGCCGCGGACAATCGAGCAGCTGTAGGACTGAAGATGGGAATCGGCCAGATGAATCTGCTCTTTGGTGCCGAAAAAACGCACCGGATGGGCCCCGGCTGCCAGGAGGATCTCCTCCGGCGTATAAGAACAGACATAGCCCACCATCTTCTTTCCGGTTTGGCCTTTGAGTTTTTGCAGGTACGCGTAAGGTTGATCAACAACTTCCCTGAATTCCGTCATGGTGTCCATCGCATTTCCTTCCCAGCCCGAAATCTGCGGCTTTCCCGTTTTGTGAACGCAAGCTAGCATATTCGGGATCAAAAGTGCAATGTTTCTTCGCTTCCCGAACACGAAATTCCTGCCGCTGTTCTTCTTTGCGCCACTAACCTTGAAAAAGGACTTCGTTCATGAAGTCTCATCTTCCTTCACGATTTCTGTTTTGATCAGCGAAATGAGCTCCTGAAACACCGGCAGAACGTCCGTACGGAACCGGCCCGCCACGCAGACGCACATGATGTCGTCGCCGACGTTGAGCGTCCCTTCGTTAATCCAGGCGCGAATCTCCACGATGCCTTCCCTTTCTTTAAAGCGACGCACCGCTTTATCCAGCGCGGCCCGGTCAAAGGAAAGATTCATGCGCGCCACCTGAGCGCCTTTTTTGGACGTGGCCCGCACAATGCCGTTGTGCACCAGAATCATGCCCAGCCTGTCCGGCGGGCACTTTTTCTTGATTTCTTTAATCCACTCGTCAACCATGAAAACCTCCCGGCTGCTCCGCGCTTTTCTCTGCGGCGGATGCGGCGTTTTTTTCCGCGGCCAGCTCCGTCAGCCGAAGGGAAATCCGGTCGGCCAGCGCAGCAAGCAGCGCGGTATCCATATCCGGCGAATAGCGGTTCGCGTCCGCATCGCCGTTGTTCCAGGCTCCGATCATTCGTCCCTCCAGCGCAAAAGGAACCACGGCGATCGACCGCACAAAATATTTTTGACTGGACGGCATCAGCCTGTAAAAAAGCTGGAGATTTTGATTGGAGAGAACGGGCTGCCGTCCGTCGGGAATTATTTTTTCCAGAAGCTCGGCGGAAACGACGCTGAACCTGCTTTTCAAAATGTCCGACGCGACGGCGGCATTCGTCAAAGCATCCGCCCCCGGCCGATCCACAAACGTCAGCCAGACAAAAGGAACGCCGAATTCTCTTTCGATCCCTTCCACCAACGCTTCGAAAAGCCCGGCAATGGTGGGGGCGGATAAGAGTTCCGTTTCCATTTTCCTGAAACGCGCCGCAAGATCTTCATTGATGCGATGGATGTCCTCTTTTTTCCTCATCAGAGTTTCCCTTCCCACTCGGCGTAAATCACCGCGTGATCGGACGGCTTTTCCGCAAGACGCGTGGCCCGGTCAATGACGCAGCCACTCGACACCGCGGCTGTTTTATTCGTGGCCAGAATATGATCCACGCGCCAGCCCAGGTTTCGTCCGACCGAATCTTTCACGCGGTAGTCAAAAAAAGTGTATTGCCCCGGCTCACCGGGATGATGCTTCCGAAAAACATCAACCAGACCCCAGGTCAAAACATTTTCGTACGCCTTCCAGACCTCCGGATTGAAAGAGACATGTCCCAGAATACGTTTGGGATCGTGAACGTCAATCTGCTGGGGCGCGACGTTAAAATCACCGCACAGCACAAGTTTCTGATCCGGCTGAAAGTTTTGGAAAAGATATTTTTTGAGCCTCCCCAGCCACGCGAGCTTATAGGCAAACGGAGGCGTGTCCACTTCCTGCCCCTGCGGAACGTAGACGTTTAAAATCACCAGATCACCGAAATGCGCGGCGGCCAGGCGGTCGGGATCCGGAGGATCATCGGCCAGTCCAAAGGAAACCTTCTGCGGTTTTCGTTTTGAAGCGATCGCCACGCCATTGTATTGCTTGCCGCCGCGGAAGGTTACTGTGTATCCCGCCGCTTCAAATTCAGAGAGGGGAAATTTGGCGTCCTCGACCTTGGTTTCCTGCATGCAGAAAATATCCGGCTGGTGGTTTTTGAGCCAAGGCAAAACGATATGCAGACGGGAACGGATCGAATTGACATTGTATGTGGCAATCTTCAATGGTTAAAAGACCTTTCTGTAAATTTCGGTGGTTATTACCACGACCTGCCGCGTCGCTCAAGATTTTTTGCGCCGCCCGCCGAAATCGTGTATGGTTCTTGATCATCGTCAGCGATGAGGAAGCAAGGGGTTGCAACCCCTTCTTCTCAAACATGGGCAAAGGGAATATGGAAAAAACCGATATCACGATCATTGGAGCGGGGGTTGTCGGCCTGGCCGTCGCAGCGGAATTGGCGCGCCCGGGCATGAATGTCTTTATTTTGGAGCAGAACGCGCGGCACGGAGAGGGCATCAGCTCGCGCAACAGTGAAGTGATTCACGCAGGCATCTACTATCCGGAAGGATCGCTGAAGGCCGAACTGTGCTTGGCTGGAAACCGGATGCTGTATGAATCGGCCCGCCGGCGCGGCATTCCCCATCAAAAAGTCGGCAAACTTATTGTGGCCGCCGATCCGTTGGAAACCGGCGAACTGGAGCGTCTCTTCACCCAGGGCCGAAAAAACGGCGCTGCCGCCCTGGAAATGATGGGCGGAGAGCACATCGCCCGGATGGAGCCGAACATCAGGGCCCGCGCCGCCCTGTACTCGCCGGAAACGGGCATTATCAGCGCCCATGACCTGATGAATGATTTCCTGGCCCGGGCGCTGGAGAACCAGGCCCATCTGATCTGCCGCACCCGCGTGATCCGTATTGAACAGGAGAACAACGCCTGGCGGATCCTCACCCGAAACGACCGGGGGGAGGAATCCACGTTCCTGTCGGGGGTGGTGATCAACTGCGCGGGGCTCGCATCCGATACGGTCGCCAACATGATGGGCGGCGCCTATCGGCTGTATTACTGCAAAGGCGATTACTGCGGTATTTCCGGCGTGAAGCCGGGCCTCGTTCGGCGGTTGATCTACCCCGCCCCGCTTAAGAACAGTGTGGGGCTGGGTGTGCATTTAACGATGGACTTGAACGGACGACTGAAGCTGGGACCGGACGCCACTTACATTGACCGGGTGGAGGATTACACCGTCGCCCCCGAAAAAGCCGCTTTATTCTATGAGCACGCCGTGAAATTTCTGCCTTTTTTGAAGCCGGAGAACGTTTCGGCCGACATGGCCGGCATCCGTCCCAAACGCCAGGGGCCCAAAGACGCTTTCGCTGATTTTGCCATCCGGGCCGACGCTCCCGGTTTCATCAACCTCGTCGGCATCGAATCACCGGGGCTCACGGCCTCGCCGGCTATCGCCCGGTATGTCAAAGACCTTCTTTTCCATTGACACTGACGCGTCCTTCCCTTATAAGCTGGGGTCAAAATTTTCTGATGCCAGGCAGGAGAAAATCCATGAAACACACTTTTATATTGATTGCTCTTTTGGTGATTTGCTCCCTTTGTGTTTTTGGCTGCGCCCAAAAGGATTCCGACGCGGTAAGGATCGGCGTCATCGCCGAGCTGACCGGCGACATTCCGGCGGTGGGCGCCTCCTGCAAAAACGCAGCGGAGCTCGCCGTCCGGGAAATCAACGACAACGGCGGCATCCTTCTGGGGGGGAAGAAATATCCGGTGGAGCTGATCATTGAAGACAATGCCGGCAAAGCGGACCAGTCCGCCTCGTCCGCGCAGAAGCTGATCACCCAGCAGAAAGTGACGGCCATTGTCGGCCCCAACGCCAGCCGCTACGCGCTGCCGGCGGCGGAAATCGCCGAGTCGGGCAAAACCGTTTTGATTACTCCCTGGTCCACCGCGCCCAAAGCCACGCTGAATTCCAAAAGCAACGCCTCCAAAAAATACGTTTTTCGCGCCTGCTTCATCGACCCGTTTCAGGGAGGCGTAATCGCCAAATTCACCCTGGATGACCTGAAGCTGAAAAAAACGGCGGTGCTGTATGATGTGGCCTCCGAATATAATAAAGGCATCGCCGAGATTTTCAAGGAGGTTTACGAGAAAAACGGCGGCACGATTGTCGCTTTCGAAACCTATACCACCAACGACAAGGATTTTTCATCGCAGCTCACCAAAATCAAAAAAGCCAATCCCGACATTATCTTCCTGCCCAACTACTACAGCGAAGTGCCTCTGCAAATCCAGCAGGCCAAGCGTCTGGGCATTTCGGTTCCGTTTATCGGCTCGGATTCCTGGGGGTCCGAAGAGCTGCTCAAGCTCTGCGGCAAAGACTGCGAAGGCTACTACTTCAGCACGCACTACGCGGCGGACTCGGCCAGCGACGAAACCAAAAAATTCATCGCGACTTACAAAGCCAAATACGGAACAACGCCGGACGACGTGGCCGCCCTGACTTACGATTCATTCGGGCTCCTGGCGCAGGCCATCAAAACCGCCGGCAAGAACGACCGCCAGGCCGTCCGCGACGCGCTCGCGAAAATTCCGCTTTACAACGGCGTGACGGGCAATATGCAGTTCAAGGAAGGCTCCGGCGATCCGATCAAAAGTGCCGTCATTCTGCAAATCAAAGACGGAAAGTTCACATGGTTCGCAAACGCGAAACCATAGAAAGTATTTTCATCCTTCATCCATGATCCCCCGATGGGAGGGATCATGGATGGGTGACCCAAATTAAACCCCTCTCTCCTCGATCCCCACCCGCAGGGGGCGGGGAAGGATCTGGCATGGCCTATCTTTTTCAGCAAGCGTTAAACGCCCTGCAGCTGGGCAGCATCTACGCGCTCATCGCCCTGGGCTACACGATGGTTTACGGCATCCTGACGATGATCAACTTCGCCCACGGCGATCTGTTCATGGTGGGAGCGTTTTTCTGCTTTCTGCTGGCCGTTTATCTGAAGCTGTCGTTTGTCCCGACGCTGCTTGTCTCCATGCTGGGCGTGGCCTGTCTGGGCGTCGTCATCGAAAGACTGGCCTACAAGCCCCTGCGGGCCGCGCCGCGCGTCTCCGCCATCATCACCGCGCTGGGCGTGGGGTTGTTTCTGGAAAATTTCACACTGGCCCTTTCCCCCTACCCCAAGCACATTCCGCCGCTGCTCACCAACACCACCTGGACCATCGGATCCTTGTCCATCTCTTCCTTGCAGGTGCTGGTGATCGCCCTTTCGCTGGTTTTGATGCTGCTTCTGGATTTTGTGGTCCAGCGCACCAAAGCGGGCATGGCCATGCGCGCCATTTCCTGGGACAAGTCGATTGTTCCCCTGATGGGCGTGCCGATCAATAAAATCATCTCTTTCACCTTCGCCATCGGTACGGGACTGGGCGGCGCAGCCGGCGTCATGTACGGACTGGCCTACCCGGTGATCGATCCCTACATGGGCATCATGGTCGGCTGGAAAGCCTTCATCTGCGCCGTAGTGGGCGGCATCGGCAACGTGCGCGGCGCCATGATCGGCGGTTTCATTCTGGGCGCGGTGGAAATCCTCGTGGCGGCGTTTTTCCCGTCCACGTACCGGGACTTTGTCGCTTTCACGCTGCTTCTGGTTCTGCTGATTCTGCGGCCCTACGGCATTCTGGGCAAGCCCCAACCGCAAAAGGTATGAACATGACAAAGATAAAAGCGGCAACCGTCACATTGCGTGAGCGCTGGCAACAGCTCACCGGCCTGAAATATTTCTGGCCGGTCTTTTTGGCCGCGGGGCTGGCCTTCTGCGTTGCCGCCGACCGCTACGATTTCGTGGATTTATACCTGCAGTTGATCATCATCTACGTGGGCATCAACATCATTCTCACGGTCAGCCTGAATCTGATCAACGGCTACATGGGAGAATTCTCCGTGGGACACGCGGGATTCATGGCCGTCGGCGCCTATATTGCCTCGATCTTGACCGTGTATGTTTTCCCGCAGAACGCCGCCGGCATTTTGTTTCCCGCGGCGATTCTGGCCGGCGGCATGGGCGCGGCGCTGGTCGGCTTTCTGGTGGCCATTCCCTCCTTTAAAACACGAGGCGATTACCTGGCCATCGTCACGCTTGCTTTCGGCATGATCGTCAAGTCCGTCCTGGAAAACATCGACGCCGTGGGCGGGCCACGGGGGCTTCTGGGCATGGAGAAGCTCACGACGCTTCCCTGGGTTTTCTTCTGGACAGTGCTGTCCGTCTGGGTTATCCGCAACCTGGTGTATTCCAATTTCGGGCGAGGCATTTGGTCGATCCGGGAAGATGAAATCGCCAGCGATCTGATGAGCGTCAACACGCGCCAGGTCAAAATCATCGCCTTTGTCGTATCGTCCTTTTTTGCGGGCGTCGCCGGAGGCCTTTTCGCCCACGCGATTCAGTTCATCAATCCGCGCATGTTCGATATTCTGAAATCGACCGATGTACTGATCATGGTTTACCTGGGCGGCATCGGCTCCATCGCCGGATCGGTTCTCGGCGCGGTCATCTACACACTTCTTCTGGAAATCCTGCGCCCGCTGGGCGTCTGGCGAATGGTCTTCATGCCGCTGATGCTGGTGCTTCTGATGATTTACCGGCCGCGCGGCATCATGGGCCTGCGGGAAGCCCGCCTGTTCACGCCGCTTCTCGATAGGGTCACGGAAAAGCTCTGGCGGCAAAGGAAAAAGGAGGCGCGCCATGCCGCTCCTTGAAATCTCCCGGCTCACACACCGGTTCGAGGGACTTTGCGCGGTATCCGATTTCAACCTGCGGGTTGATCCCCATGAACTGGTCGGCATCATCGGCCCCAACGGCGCAGGGAAAACCACCGTCTTCAACCTGATGACCGGCGTGTATCGGGCAAGCGAAGGCAGCATCAACTTTCAGGGCAAGGAACTGGTGGGGCTCAACCCGCATTCGATCACCCGGTTGGGCATTGCCCGGACTTTCCAGAACATCCGGCTTTTCAGGGAGATCTCCGTTCTGGATAATGTCCGCATCGCGCACTACGGCCAGACGGCCTATTCACCTGCCGAGGCGCTTTTGCACATCGGCCGCTTCCGGGCCGAAGAAAGGCGCATTACCCTGCAGGCGCTGGATCTGCTCGCCGTGTTCCATCTGGACGCATCCGCCAATGAAAAGGCCAAAAACCTGCCCTATGGGCTGCAGAGGCGTCTGGAGATGGCCCGCGCGCTCGCCACCGAACCCAAGCTGCTGCTTCTGGACGAACCGGCCGCCGGGATGAACCCCAACGAAATCCTTCAGCTCATGGACTTTATCCGCTGGATTCGACGGACCTTTTCCGTCACCATCCTTTTAATTGAACACCAGATGCGACTGGTCATGGGCGTCTGCGAACGCCTGGTGGTCCTGGACTTCGGCGCCACCATCGCCGAAGGTCTGCCTGCCGAAATTCAGGCGAGCCCCAAAGTGCTGGAAGCCTATCTTGGCGAGGAGGTCGCTTCATGAACCGCGCCGATCTTCTTCTTTCCGTATCCGGGTTAAGCGTCCATTACGACAGCATCAAGGCCGTTGACGGTATTTCTTTTGAGGTGGCCCGCAGAGAAATCGTCACGCTGATCGGCGCAAACGGCGCGGGCAAGTCCTCCATCCTTCGCGCGATCTCCGGTCTGGCCCCCTACACCGGAAGCGTCACCTTCGCCGGCAAAGATTTGAGAAACCTTGCCGCCGACCAGGTTGTCGCAGCCGGCATCGCCCATGTGCCGGAAGGCCGCGGCATTTTCGGCAACCTCACCGTACTGGAGAATCTTCAGCTTGCCTGCTGGCAGCGCAGGAACAAACCCAAAATCGCCGACGATCTGAGCCATGTTTTTGAACTGTTCCCGCGTTTGAGCGAACGACGCAAACAACTGGGCGGCATGCTGTCCGGCGGAGAGCAGCAAATGCTGGCCGTGGGCCGCGCGCTCATGAGCGACGCGCAGATGCTGCTGCTCGATGAACCCTCCATGGGCCTCTCGCCGGTTTTGGTGAGAGATATTTTCAGAATCATTCAGGAAATCAACGAGGCGGGAAAGACGATTCTACTGGTCGAACAAAACGCCAACATGTCTTTGCACATCGCCTCGCGCGCCTACGTTCTGGAAACCGGCCACATCGTGCTTTCCGGCGCCGGCAAAGAACTGACCGGCAACCCGAGGGTAAAAGAAGCCTATCTGGGCGGGTAATTTCGTGAGAGCTTTGAATAACGGCCATTTTTGTCATTTCGACCGAAGAGAGAAATCTTGAACAAACGGCCATTATGAAGATTTCTCGTCGCTCACGCTCCTCGAAATGACATTTTTCAAAGCTCTCTTCGTGTCGCGCCATGACGAAAAGCTCAGCCAGGGCGGCATCGCGGATACCTGGAACAGTTGAGGGATTTGCACAACCTGCTTTCCCGTCATTCCTCATGCCCCAACCTGTCATTCCCGCGCAGGCGGGAATCCAGGTTGATCAACCTTTTCCAGACTCCCGCCTTCGAGACTGTATCGCAATGTCACGGAATCGGCGCGATCACCTGTGACGATGCGAACAGCCAGGTGACGACCAGCGCGTTCATCAGCGCGCTCAAATAAATCGTTCCCGAAATCTGGTAGAACCAGGTGGACTGGATCATCACAATCGTCAGCGTCAGCATGATGAAAAAAAGCTCGATGATAAACACCACGAAAACGCCGCCCGGCCCCTCGAACGGAATGAAGCCGGTCGTCAGCAGCGGGACGTACTGCACCAGCAGAAAAAGGAAGAGCGGGCTGATCAGCGCCAGAATGTTTCTCCCCGTCCACGAGACGTACGTTCGCCACCAGCTCGATTTTTCGGCGCGTCGGAGCTGCCCGTGCACAAACGACGTCAGCACCAAGAAACCGAAAAGGATAAACGGGAAATAGAGCGCGAACATGAGCATGCGATAGGGAGTCAGATCGCTCAGCAGCGGATAGATAAACCGGTAATCGACGAGCGCCAGCTTCTCACCGAGAAACTCACAGAGATACAGAAAGGCAAAAAGCAGCAGCGCCAGCAGGACGGTACGGCCGGTCCGCCCCGGATCGAGGCCCCATCGCTCCCTGAAATGCGAGATACCGAGGTCATACCAGCTAAGCCCGCCGGCGACGGACTCCCTGCGATACCACCGCCGCAGCAGGATGAGGCCGATGATATTGATGATGACGAACCACCAGACGATCGCGTCCACGAGCAGCATGGGAAAAACCTTATCCACGCGGACAACGAACTTGTGGATCGCGAAGAGCGTCATGATGAGCGGGAGATACAGCCACATGAGCGCCCCGTTGATCGCGGCGAACTTCCACCATTGTCCGTCGGGGCAGGCATAACCGAAGGTCTGGCCCTGACGGATCGGCCTGAAGAAACGGGTCCGGAGCGCGATCAGCCCAAGGGGAAGGAGCGAAAGGAAACCGGCCAGCATAGCCAGCAGCGTCATCGCCTCTTTGATGGGCCAACGCTGGTCGTTCTTGTCTTTCCACAGCTGTTCCGGCGGATGCAGGGCCAGGCGCATCCAGTCGAGCGCCTCGGCGATACAAGCCCTGCTGTGCGACTCCTGCACGTGAGAGATTCGCGTAACGAAGACGCGGCGGGCCGTCCCATCGGCAAAATCGCCGTAGGTGGTGTTGAATTGAGGGTGTGCGACCGGAAACGCATTGAGCGTGGCCTCCGTTTTCATCCACTGTTCCATGAGATTCGTGGTGCCGGTAAAACGGTCGCGGAACTCGTCGAACTCGCCGATGATCATGATCATGTTCTGCGGCCGGTCGCGCGTGGCGCGTTTGTCATAGGCGTTCCCGATGATGGCGACCGCCCGGATGGAGGGATCCGCAAGCGCGATCCAGTAGGAATACTCGGCCCCCATGCTGTGCCCCATCACCCCGACGCGGCCTGAATCCACAAAGGGAAGCGACGCAAGATACTTCGCCGAGGTGCGGGCCCCGAACGTTTTGTCGAACCGCGGATCGTTCATGTCGTGCGGCGGGTCCGAATTGCCCCTGCCGACGGCGTCGATGCTGAGCGTTACAAAGCCTCTTCGACCGAGCTCGATGGCGTAGGCGTCGCCGCTTTCACGGTTGTTCTGGTATCCGTGGATGAAGAGTACGCCGGGGTGCTTGACCGTTTCGGTCGCGGAGAGGGGCCTGAAGAGCTTGCCGCGAATCCGATTGCCGTCTTCATTCACGAAATAAACATTGGATACCTCCACAGCCCCGTTATCCGTCTGCGCCCTGTGGGCCGAAAATACGGCGCCGATGAGCACAAGCTGGAAAGCGATGAAGACGATGAAGGCCTTGAGACTGCTCCCCCGAAGAAATAACTGATCGGTATTCATCCTGACCTCCTTCTCCTGGAATCTTGATCTCAGCAAAAAAATTTATCCAAAATTTTAACGGCTAAAATCATCGACATCGGCCGGAACCTCATTTTACCAAAGGCGGCAAGGGCAAAGAAAACAGATCAAGTCTCCGAGCAAAAGCCTGAACGAAAATGATCCTCGTCAGATGGCCGCGTCCCAGATTTTCGGCCAGGCGGCTTCGTTTTTGCGCCGGAACAGGTTCTGGTGGCCGAGCGCCCTGACGCCGAGGTCGGAGGGCCGCAGAACATGAAACTCCGTCCGGGCGTTGGGCATGCCCGTCAGGAGTTTTTGCGCGCTTTCGGCGGTGGTCAGCGGATCGGCGCTAAAAACGCAAAAGGCGATCGGCGCTCTGATGTCATTGCAGCAGTTCGGTTTCAGCCGGTCGGCAAGCTCGCCCATAAGATAATCGCCCTTGTGCGACCACCGGCGCCAGGTGCGAAACGCGCCGGCAAGCGGAAATCCATCGGCGGCGGGAAACATTATCCCCGTTTCGTCGATCCTCCCGTTGTGATGGATGGCGGTCATTGAAACGGATTCTCCAAATCGTCAAAAGGACTTATTTTATAAATTGTACGCCATCTTACAACTTTGAAAAAACAATGCAAGAACAAAAGCGATTGATCCATTGTTGTTGACAGGCGGAAATTATGCTCCTATAGTCCCGGACAAACACAAAACGAAGGCGGTCGGCCGTGGAACAGGCCATGAACGAAAAAAGACTGTGGACAAAGGATTTTGTCACGATAGCCGTGATCAATGCCGTTGTCTTTCTGACGCATTTTCTGCTGATCGTCACGATTGCATCCTATGCCGTGGATGAATTCCACGCATCTACAGACATGGCGGGGCTGGTCGCGGGCATTTTCATTATCGGCGCGCTGATCGGACGGCTGGGAACCGGGCGCGTCATTGAGGGCATCGGCAGCAAAAAAGTTTTGATCATCAGCACGATGCTTTTCATTGTCACTTCGGCGCTGTACTTCGCAGCCGTCAGCCTGTCTCTGTTGATCATCATCCGGCTCTTGCACGGGATTGTCTTCGGGACAGCCAGCACGGCCGCGGGAACCATTGTCGCCCAGATTATTCCCCCAAGCCGCCGCGGAGAAGGCATCGGGTTTTACAGCATCGGCGCGATCCTGGCGGTTGCGGTGGGCCCTTTTATCGGCATTTTTCTGATTCATCACGCGAATTTCAGGATGATCTTCGCGCTGACATCGTTTCTGGCGGCGGCCAGTTTTGTCCTGTCTTTCGCGGTCAACAAGCCGGTGTATGAAAAGCCCGCCCCGGAATCCGACGCCGCGGACGGCCGATTCCGGCTTTCCGATTTTCTGGAATTTAAAGCGATCCCGATTTCCCTGATCATCCTGATCATCGGCTTCAGCTATTCCGGTCTGCTGACGCTCATCTCTCTGTACACCAAGGAAATCCATCTGGAAAGGGCCGCCAGCTTCTATTTTCTTGTTTATTCCATCACGGTTCTCATCACACGGCCGTTGTCCGGACGCCTGATGGACATCAGAGGCGCCAATTTTGTCGTCTACCCCTCCCTGCTGCTTTACGCCGTCGGCATGCTGATCTTCAGTCAGGCCACGGCGGGAATAGCGCTGCTCGCGGCGGCGGTCTTTCTGGCGATGGGCTACGGAAACTTTATTTCCAGCGCTCAGGCCATTTCGATCAGGGGGGTTCCCCCCCATCGAATGGGGCTTGCGATAGCCACTTTCTTCATTTTTCTGGATCTGGGATTTGGAATCGGCCCTTATTTACTGGGCGCGCTGGTTGGCTTCACGGGATACCGGGCCTTGTATGTCATCATGACTTTCGTCATCCTGGCATCCATTCCCCTGTACTATGTTCTGCTGGGAAGGAAGGAAAACCGTTTGCATACGCACGAACCGCAGGGCTGATTCCGGACGGGACCGGCGCATCGCCGAAGGGTGAAAGAGACAGGAGAAGCCGCATGGAGAACGCATCGCCTTTGGTCATTACCATCAGTCGACAGCTCGGCTCCGGTGGCGGTTATATCGGGCAGCAACTGGCAAAACGCCTGGACATTTTTTACGCGGACCGCGAAATCATCAGCCTGGCGGCACAACATTTTTCGATGCTGGAAAAGGATCTGGCCTCGCGCGATGAAAAAAAGCTCTCCTTCTGGCAGTCCTTTATCCGGACGCACGCCGCCGCCCCGGACGCCTACGTCAAGCCGCAGACGCTGCCGCCTTCGGACCATGAGCTGTTCAAGGCGGAAAGCGGGATCATCCTGCGCATCGCCCGGGAACGTCCGGCCGTGATTATCGGTCGCTGTGGCGCGCACGTTCTGCGAAGCCATCCAAATTGCGTGAGCATCTTCCTGCATGCCGACCGGGCGTTTCGCATAGATCGAGTGATGAAACTGTACAACACAACGGAAGAAGCGGCTGGAAAGATCATCGACCGGAGCGATAAAGAACGGGCTCTCTACCATCGCGCCGTGACCGGTCAGGAATGGGCCGATGCAAGACGCCACCACCTCTCTCTTGCGACAGACAAAATCGGCGTTGACCGGTGCGTGGAATGCATCCTGAGCTACCTCATCTTGAGGGGGTGATCGCGCGCCGCCGTAGCGGCTCTTTCCCGAGACTCAGGCGGCAGTCTTGCGGCAAACGTCCGGTTTTCGTTTTTGTCTTGACAATGGGGAAACCCTCATATTAGCTTCCACA
>ENA-UPXM01000483-UPXM01000483.1-activated-sludge-metagenome-genome-assembly--contig:-NODE-483-length-57668-cov-53.423290_pt1 | contig 57668 bp, 46 predicted proteins | sample MGYA00238178_ERZ772708 | MGnify/ENA primary metagenome ERZ772708 (study PRJEB29002, sample SAMN05720212) | activated sludge metagenome | isolation source: anaerobic digester from wastewater...
CGCACATGTTGCACTTCTCCGCGTCGAACTGGGGCACCACCGGGGTGGTTTCCTGCATGTAGGGCCCTTCGCGCTTCCAGTCGCGCAGATACATGAATTTGTCCGTGATGACCGGGATATCCTTGATCGTCTTGTAGCCCTTCTTGTCCATGAACTCGCTCATGCCGCTTATGATCTTCGGGATATTCTGAATGCCGCGCGAGTACACGGAAGAACACAGCCCCACCAGGTCGCAGCCGCCCATGATGTGACGGATCACGTCGTCATAGGTGAACACGCCGCCGCCGCCCAGAAACGGGGTATCCGGAACGGTTGCCGTGGTCTCGAGGATCTTTGCCAGCGAAAAAATCTGCCACGGACGGCCCATGAGCCCGCCCATGGAGCCGGGCACGCCGTAGAACTCGGCCTTCTCGTGGTCGATCCAGGCGCCGTAGAACGCGTTGTTGCCGCTGATGGCATGGCCGCCGGCCTTGGTGATGGCGAGCGCCAGGGCGGCCGCGTTCACGCACTGCGGGGTGGTCTTGAACATGATCGGAACCTTTGCCACCTCGATACAGGCCTTGGTTACCTTGTAGGCAACGTCAGGATCCAGGGCCAGGGGAGCGCCCACGTCCTTGTGCGCATCGATCGCGCCAAAGGTCGCGTGGGGGCCGCCCGTGTCGAGCTCGATGATCTCCACGCCGCGCTCCTGCAGGTCCAGAATGAAGGGAACCCAGGTCTCGGCCACCGGCCCGATGCCGGAAACCGAACCGATATAAAGCACATCGTGTTCCTTGGCCACCTTCAGGCATTTGGGCAGCTCCTCGTCCAGCCACTTCTCATAGGGCATGTTGTGGAACATCTGCGAGCAGATCCACACATCCTTCAGGTCGTTGCCGAAGTGGCGCAGGGAGTAGAAGTACGGCCGCGGCCAGCGATGGGGACCGTCGATCTTGTGGACTGTCTTGCCGACGATCCAGCCTATCCCGGCTTTGCTGAACCTCTCGATCAGTTTTGCCGTTCCGCCGAAGTCACAAGAAGTGATGCCGACCGGGTTCTTCACCGGTAATCCGCAAAAACTCGTTGATAAGTCAGCCATATTTCCTCCTAGTTGTGGTGTGTTTATTCTGTGAAAGCTTCTCGCTACATCATGCGCCCGACCGTGACCTTCAGGCCGTGTGCCTTGACGATATCACGGGCTTTCATCACATCCTGCTTGTCCAGTGGACGATATGCATCGTACGGGGATGCGAGTCCCAGGCAGGTGTACTTGTCGGCGCCGAGCTTGTGCAGCGGGTTTATATCGATATGGTCCACTCCCAGCGAGAGCGCGAACTCGGCCGTGGCCGAAAGGTTTTCTTCGCTGTCGTTGTAGTCGGGGATCAGCGGCAGGGACACCCGCATCTCTCTCATGGACGCCATGATCCGGGCATTCTTGAGAATGAGCACGTTGTCAACCCCGGTGCCCTGCCGGTGCATCTGAGGGTCCATATGCTTGATGTCCAACAGGATCAGATCCGTATACTCCATGATCTCCCTCACCACCTCGGATGCCGCGCACCCTGAGGTGTCAAGGACTGTGGAGATACCGATTTCCTTGCTTCTCTTAAAGATCTGCAGGGTAAATCCCGCCTGGAACAGCGGCTCTCCGCCGCTTAGGGTGACTCCGCCCTCCTTGCCGTAAAACGGCTTGTCCTTCTCGATCTCTCTCATGAGATCGCTCAGGCTGTAGATCTCGCCGATCTGCATGAATGCGCTGTTTGGGCACTCGGCCGCGCATTTCATGCATAAGGTGCACTTCTTGCGGTCCACCTTTGCATCGATATCCATACCCACGGCCTTTTCCGGGCAGATATCGACACACGCGCCGAAACCCTTGCACCGCTTGGGCCGGAAGTAGAGCTGGCTGAAAGTCTCGATGGTCTCCGGGTTCGAGCACCACGCGCAGTGAAGCGGACAGCCCTTGAGAAACACCGTGGTCCTGATGCCGGGTCCGTCATGGGTGGCGAACTTCTTGATCTCGGTTATCATCCCGGTGTTAGCCGGCATAATGGTCATTCCTGAGTCATCCTCTCTCGTGTGCTGTGCTCACGCAGTCATTACTTTAAACTTTCTCTTCAACCTGTCTAAAACATCTCTTTCGTTGTGCAAAAAAGCCTGCCCGGGATGCAGCTTCAGGATGCACTCTCGGTTCGGGGGTTGAATGCACCCCGGACAGGCCGGGATTATTCGTCGCAGATGAGCTTGGCTTTTGTGCCTGCTTCTCTTTCGTCAGATATTCCGGCATCATTGTTCCTATGCCCCTTACACCTCGGAGAACTGTGTCCTCTCGATCACCTGTCTCTGCACTTCGGGACCGAGATCGATAAATCGCGCAGTGAACCCGGCAACCCGGACCATGAGATCCGTATATTTTTCCGGGTGCTTCTGAGCGTCGATGAGCATGTTGCGGTCCACGATGTTGTACTGTACTTGGTACCCGCCCAGATTGAAGTAGGCGTCGTTGAGATAGATGAACTTTTCGGCGCCCTCCCTGCCTTCGATCGCTGAGGGATTGAACTTCATATTGAAGAGCGTACACTGCAGGTTTAAGGCATTGACCTTGGTGGCAGACTTGATCAGGCTTGTGGGACCGTTCAGGTCCGTTCCCGGGAAGGCTGAGAGCGCGCCGTCCGCAACGAAATCACCCGCAAGCCGGCCGTCGGGAGTAGCGCCGCAGGCTTTGCCGTGCAGCACCTGCGTGGTCACCGAAAGCGTGCTCGGCCTCCACGGCCCGCCAACCCAATTCTTTACGCTCTGGGCAGAGTCTGACCAGGCATCATAGAGTTTGGCGAGCATGAGATCCACATAGTCGTCGTCATTGCCGTACTTCGGCGCGTCGAGCAGCAGCCTCCTGAGCTTATCCTTGCCCTCGAAGTTGTTTTTGATCACCTCCATCAGCTCGGCCATCGTGATCTTCTTGTCCTCGAACACCACCTTCTTGATCGCGGCCAGCGAATTAGCCACGCTCACCACGCCGCAGGAAATCACGTAGGGAGAGTCGCTGTACCGGCAACCGCCCTCGTAAGCATCCATGCCCTTGTCAATGCAGTCGTCCAACAGTGCGGTCATGATCGGATGCACCAGGCCCAGGTCGTTGTGCACCAGCATGATCGTGTTGCAGAACTCCTCCTCGCGCTTGACGATGATGTCCTGCACCCGGATGTACTCCTCCACGATCTGCTCGAAGGTGGCTGTGTTCATGTCGATCTTGACATCGAGCAGCTTGTCGCCGGTGACCGGGTTGATTCCCTGGTGAAGGACCAGTTCGAAGATCTTGAGGTTGTTGGTGTGCGGCACCGCATACATGGGCATGCGCTTGCCGCAGATCTGCATGTCGACACACCCGCAGGGGGCCCAGTCTCGGGCGTCCTCGATATTGGCGCCTGAGGTCTTGATGAATCGCTCGGTGGCTATAGCGTCGTTGAAGAGTGCGGGATAGCCGGAGCCGGCCTTGATACACTCCACCGCCTTGTGCTTGAACTCCTCGTCCATATCCTCACGCCAGCGCACCGAAAGCGTCGGCTGCCAGGTCTTCACATTGATGCCGGCCTGGAGCACCAGCTTCGAGAGCTCGTTGTCGCTCGGATTGCCGTACCGGTCGCATCCGCCCAGGGTCATGTTCTGATACACGCTGCCTCCCAGGTAGGATTCCGTGAATGTCGCGTGCGCGCGGCTGATCTCGCCGCACTTGACCCGCATGAGCTCGAGCAACTCGAGCGCCTCCTGCTCCGTGAGATTGCCCGAATCCCGGTCCGCCTTGAAGGGCCGGTACATGTACTGGTCGAAGCGCCCCGGGGAAATGCCGCGGCCATTGAGCTCAATAAAGAGGACTACGTGCGTGAACCAGAACGACTGCATGGCTTCGTGGAAGGTGTCCGCAGGCTTCCTCGGAACCTTGCGGCAAATTCTCGCGATCTCGAGCAGTTCTTTCTTCCGGGCAGAGTCTTTGCACTCGGCCGCGAGTCTCTCGGCTTCTTTGGCGTGGTTTTCGGCATAGGCGACCAGGCCCTCGAGCGCCATCTTCACACCCTGGTAGAAGTTGTATTTGTCGAAAAGCTCTTTCGTGTTCAGGTCACCCAGTCCTGCAATCTTGCCATTGATTCGTTTGATGATGCCCTCGACTCCCTCGTCGATGATCTTCTGGTAGTCAACGATCAGCCGCCCCTCGGGAACGTCGAACATGAACCGCAGAAACACGAGCTGCTGCATCCACTTCTCGACCAGCTCGAAATCTTCCTTGGTCTCGCGCAGATACTTCTCCGCCAGGCTCCGCCAGTCCTTGCCCTCCCAGAACTTGGCTACCTCCAGGATCTCCTCTTTGTCCTCGGGGTAGATCAGATAGATGCCCAGGCGGTCGCCTTTTTTTTCCTGCAGAGAGCCTTCCATATAGCGCTCTTCCTCGCGCTTGATATTCTTGAAACCCTCCATCATCCAGCACTCATACTCTGGATAGACCTGGGTGCCCTTGAAATGCCGCGAGCAGTTGCCCACGATGAGCTCGCCGTCCCAGATCTTTGCAGTGAGATTGGAGAGCACGTGCTTCAAGGCCCCGCCGGCCCGGAGATACCGAGGCTCGGTCCAGTGCTGCCTCATGTGTTCGGTAAAGAGGACCGCCCGTTCGGAGTCAATGCACGGCTCGTTATCAAGAAGCTCCTGATAGCGCTTCTCCACCCGCGCCGTGGACGGCGCGCCGATTATCTCCCTTTGTTCGATATGTTCTGCGGCTGAGGCGCTCGACATCCGTTCCCTCCTTTTCTATCTGTTTGAAAAAAGGTTAACCATAGATACTGGCTATGAACTATCGGCGGAGTCCTGAATCATGCACCAGAGTTCGTCCCGCCGGACTATCAGCATAATCCGGTTGTTCCTAGGACATATTCTGGTGAAGTATAGGGATGTTTCCTATGCGCGCCCCTTATTGCCTGTTTACTGCCCGGACGCCGGTATTGCGTTGATCTCCGACCTGGTGGGTTCCCTGATCACCGTGTCGGGGGCTTTCCCATTCCTTGTTGTGAAGGCCGGACAGACGGCAATACCAAGAGATGGTCTCACTATAAGGGTATGCGCACCCGGAGAACAGTGCCCTTTCCCTTCCTGCCTGCAATATTCACCCGGCCGCCCAGAAGGTTGACCCGCTCCCTGATGCCGAGCAGCCCGAAAGAGTCGGACTTTCTGATGTCCTGCTTGGATATGCCGATCCCGTTATCGCTTACCTGGAGCTCGATCTGGTTGTCTACGGTCTTAAGCGCGATCTGCACGGTGGTCGCCCGGGAATGGCGGATGATGTTGGTGAGGGCCTCCTGGCAGATCCGAAACAGGGCGGTCGATATCTTGTCATCGGTGATGAGACGCTCGGGCGTGGGCTCGAGGACAGCCTCGCAGACAATGCCTGTCCTGCCCTGGAACTCCTCGCCCAGCCATTCGATTGCAGCGGTCAGCCCGAGCTCGTCGAGCATCGAAGGCCTCAGGGTCACCAATATCCGCTCGACCGTCTTGATGGTTGAATCCAGGAGCAGCATCATGGACTGGACCTTCTGGATCATGTCGGAGCTCTTCTCCGGGATCCTGCGGCTGAGCCAGAAGAGGTCCATCTTGAGGGCTGAGAGGATCTGGCCGAGCTCGTCGTGGATCTCCCGGGCGATCTCGGTGCGTACGCCCTCAAGCAGCATATCCAGGTGATCAGCATGAAGACTCAGTTGCCGGCGCGACTGCTCAAGCGCCAGCTCGGCCTGTTTGTGCTCGGTGACATCGGTGATCAGTCCCTCTACGGCCGCGATTTTTCCTGAAGGCGAGTAGATGCCCAGGCCCCGCTCACAGACCCAGCGAACCTTTTTGTCGGCCCGGATGATGCGATATATTATCTCGAAATGTTCGCCGGCCTTCAGGGCTTTTTTCACCCTCTCCCGGACTGCCGTGCGGTCGTTCGGATGAATGAGCCGGCGGTAGGACGTGACCTTGCTGTCCACGAGATCCGCAGGGCTATATCCGGTGAGATCGAGGCTGCCCTCGCTCACGAATTCCACGGGCCATTCCTTCCCCGGCCTGAGCCGGTATGCCATGCCCGGAATGTTGCCCATGAGCGTGGACAGTACCCGCTGGCTTTCCTGAAGGCGCTCTTCGGCACGCTTCTTTCCGGTGATATCCGTATGGGTTGCAACGATGCGGGTGTTGTCGCCCTTGTCCGCACCTTTGATCCGCGACACGCTGGTAAGGCACACCACATCGTGACCGTGCCGGTGACGGTAGGTGAACTCCATGGAATAGGTTTGCCTATTCGTGAGAAGTGGGTAAAACTTCTTCCCCTCTCCATCATACTCTTTCTGAGAGCGGAAGAGAACGCGCATGCTCTTGCCGACGAGCTCTTCCGGCTTCCAGCCGAACACAGGCTCGACCGCGTGGTTGGCAAAGCTGATGGTGCGGTCTTTGAGAACAATGACCGCGTGGGGGATGGCGGCCATGATAGAAGACTGCAGCGAGGTGAGCTCATCGAGTTTCTGTCTGGCCTGCTTGAGCTCGGTGATGTCCATGAACTTGATGAGGACGGCCTGTTTATGCCGGTAGAAGACCGAGGTTGCAGTGACCATGGCCCAGGTTATGTTCATGTCCTTCCTGATGAGGCGCATCTCGATGGGCTTGCCCGCCAGGTTTATATGGCTGGTGCGGTCCAGAAGGCCGGACAGAAGGTGCCGGTCATCCGGGTGTACGAGAAGACGGGGATTGAGCTCTGTGAGCTCGTTTTCGCTGTAGCCCGTGCACTCCTGCAGCTTAGGGTTGGTGAACGAAAACCTTCCGTCCTGCACCAGCGAGAGCCCCACGGGCGAGCCTTTCACCAGGCTCTGGTTGAGGGCCTCGGCCGAGTCCCTCTCCGTAAAGTCTTCCAGATGCGTGGCAATGAGATTCGCGGAAACCGGCACATAGGTGATCTCGGCGATGACCTCTTGTCCGGTGGTGAATAACCGGTAAATGGTCTTTCTGCGAATGATCGACAGGTTGGTGCTGCAGGTGCCGAAGTCATTGAGTATGTCCGGCCTGTCCGCGTAAAGATCGTGAATGCTTTTGCCGACGAAATTCTGGATCCTGCTCTCTGTCGAGGTGATTGCGCGATCGTCGAACCCGATGAGTACAAAGGTGTTGCCGCGACGTTCCCAGGTGAGGATCAGGATGGGGATGCCCTGGTTGTCCCAGGGGGTTTGATTGGACCTGTTGTGGTGAAGGTCGTGTTTGATCCAATAGTGTTCGGAGACATCGCGCACAAAGGCCAGGACGTACTGGCGGTTGTTTACGGTGATGAGCTGGTTGCTGTATTGGACAGGAAAGGCTGCCCCGTTTTTCTTTCTGCCGCTGACCCAGACAAATACCCCCTGGGTGATGTTCTCTTCGCTGTATGATTTGGGAACGATACCCGCAGCCTGTTCATGAACCAGATCCCTCACGTTCAGCCCGAGCATCTCCTCCTTGGTATAGCCGTACATCTGGAGCGCCTTCTCGTTGCATTCAATGATATGCCCTTCAACGGACTCGACAAAGACCGCATCAGGGCAGAGCCTGAAAAGGCACCGGTAGATATCGACGCTCTCTGGAAGTTGGTCTTTCATGACTTGCCCGTCTTCTATCGGGTTTCTTGATCACGCCGCCTTGTTGTTTTCCCGTGGGCATCGGCTGTCTGTGTTCTCAGCGGAAACGATTTGTGCTGATGACTGTCTTATCCCGCCATTATCCACTGCTTGCGCTCCAGATTAAAAAAACCATGTCCTTTTGTCAACCCCAACGCGCCTCCCGGCCATTATATCGAATATTTTTCAAGGCATGAATGTGATGCAGCACTGACTGTGGCTGCCAGGCCCTTGCAGAGAGAGTGATGTGTGTGACTGTCTTTTGCCCTATGGTTTCCGCAAAGGAAGAAGAAGTTCTCCAGTGGATGCACTGGTTGGACAGTCATTATTGGAAAAGACGGCCTTTCAGCAACAGGCCCCCCTGAGATCCGAGGGACTATTGACTCTTGGGGGAGTCATGGATTAGAGAGCATAAGGCATGAGAAGGACAGAATACATTCGGAGAGTATGCATGGACAAGAAGACCCTTGCTCTAAAGATCATCGATGAGCACATCGCAGGAGAAAACGATAAGGAATATGCGCTGAAGATCGATCAGACCCTGACCCAGGACGCCACAGGCACCATGGCATACCTGGAATTCGAGGCTATCGGGCTTGACAGGGTCAAGACCGAGCTCTCGGTGAGCTATGTGGACCACAACACTCTGCAGTCCGGGTTCGAGAATGCGGACGACCACCGCTTTCTGCAGGACATCGCGCGGAAATACGGCATCTATTTCTCCCGTCCGGGCAATGGCATCTGTCACCAGGTGCACCTGGAACGGTTCGGGGTCCCGGGCAAGACACTGCTGGGCTCTGACAGCCACACCCCGACCGCAGGAGGCATGGGCATGCTGGCCATCGGCGCAGGTGGGCTCGACGTGGCCTCTGCCATGGCAGGCATGCCCTTTTCGATTCCCAGACCGAAGGTGGTGGGGGTGGTCCTCACCAATCGGCTGAACCCCTGGGCGAGCGCCAAGGACATCATCCTGGAGGTGCTCAGGCGGATCACGGTCAAGGGCGGCGTGGGCCGGATATTCGAGTATACGGGAAGCGGCGTGTCCACTCTGAGCGTGCCGGAGCGGGCCACGATCACAAATATGGGCGCTGAGCTGGGCGCCACCACCTCGATCTTCCCGAGCGATGAGGTCACCAAGGCCTTCCTTGCAGCTCAGGGCAGGGAGGATGTGTGGAGGCCTCTTGCAGCGGACAAAGGCGCGGTGTACGACGAGACCATCGAGATCGACCTCTCCGGCATCGAGCCCTTGGCCGCGTGCCCCCACAGTCCGGACAAGGTGGTGCCGGTCAGGGACCTGGCCGGGAAAAAGGTCGACCAGGTGCTCATCGGTTCGTGCACGAACTCCTCGTTCAAAGACCTCATGATGGTGGCCGCCGTGCTCAAGGGCAGGACGATCCACCCGGAAACGAGCTTGGCCATGGCCCCGGGCTCGCGCCAGGTGCTCGCCATGCTGGCCGGAAACGGCGCACTGGCAGACATCATAGGCGCCGGGGCGCGGATCCTCGAAAATGCCTGCGGACCCTGCATCGGCATGGGCCAGGCCCCGAAGACCGGCGGGGTATCGGTCAGGACCTTCAACCGCAACTTCCCGGGCAGGTCAGGCACGGCGAGCGCCGGGGTCTACCTCGTCTCACCCGAGGTCGCTGTGGCGTGCGCATTGACGGGCTGCTTCACCGACCCCAGAGACCTGGGCGAGTATCCCGGCATCACCCTGCCGGAAAGATTTCTGGTCGATGATTCTCTGGTCATCCCTCCTGCCGAAGAGAGTGGAACCGTGGAGGTCTCCCGGGGCCCCAACATCAAGCCGCTCCCCAGGCGCGGGGCCATGGAGGACCGGATCGAGGCGGAGATCCTCCTGAAGCTCGAAGACAACATCACTACCGACGACATCATGCCGGCAGGGGCAAAGATCCTGCCCTTGCGGTCGAACATCGAGGCCATCTCCGCCTATGTGTTCTCGGGAATCGATCCTGATTTCCCCTCCCGCGCCCGGCGAGCGGGCGCGGGCTGCCTGCTGGCCCGGGAGAACTACGGCCAGGGGTCCTCGCGTGAGCATGCGGCCCTCGCCCCCATGTATCTGGGGGTCAAGGCCGTGCTCGCCCGGTCGTTCGCCCGGATCCACCGCTCGAACCTCATCAACTTCGGGATTCTCCCCGTGATCGTCGGTCAGGACACGTATGAGAGTCTCAAGCAGGGCTCCCGTATCGTGATCTCCGGGATCACGGCCGCACTCGAAGGCAGCGGCCCGCTGACGATCGAGGACCCGGCCGCGGGGAAGAGACTCGAGGGCTCGATCCAGGTCTCTTCCAGGGAGCGGGACCTCCTCAAAGAGGGCGGCCTGCTCAACTATATCAAGTCACAGGTACAGAGGTAGACATGACCAGAGACAAAACCGTACGGACACGATTCGCACCTTCACCCACCGGGTATCTCCATATCGGCGGGGCCCGGACCGCCCTGTTTTCCTGGCTCCATGCCCGGCACGCCGGAGGCACGTTCATCCTCAGGGTGGAAGACACCGATGCTCAGCGCTCGACCGAGGAGTCGAGCCTTCAGATCCTCAAGGCCATGGAATGGCTCGGGCTCGACTGGGACCAAGGCCCCATCTTCCAGTCCCAGCGTCTGGATCTCTATCGCTCGCATATCCGGAGACTCCTGGACGAGGGCAAGGCCTACTGGTGCGAGTGCACGCCCGAAGCGCTCGAAGCGAAACGAAAGACAGCCCTGGAAAGAGGCGAGAAGCCCAAGTACGATCTGACCTGCAGGAACAAAGGCCTCGGCCCCGGGCCGGGCCGCGTGGTCCGCATCGCCCTGCCCTCTTCCGGCGTCACCTCGTTCGACGACATGATCAAGGGGCGGATCACGGTGGACAACGCCGAGCTCGATGACTTTATCCTGCTGCGCTCCGACGGCATGCCCACCTACAACCTGGTGGTGGTCATCGACGACGCCCTGATGGGCATCACCCACGTCATCAGGGGAGACGACCATGTCAACAACACCCCCAGGCAGGTCCTGATCTATCAGGCCTTCGGGTTCGGCCTCCCCTTTTTCGCCCATGTTCCCATGATCCTGGGCGCGGACAAGACCCGGCTCTCCAAGAGGCACGGCGCCACCTCGGTCACGGCGTACAAAGATATGGGCTACCTCCCGGAGGCGCTGGTCAACTACCTGGTGAGGCTTTCATGGTCTCACGGGGACCAGGAAATCTTCTCCCGTCAGGAGCTCATCGACCTGTTCGATATCCACGACGTGGGAAGGAGCGCGGCCGTGTTCAACCCGGAGAAGCTCCTGTGGCTCAACCATCACTACATCAAGACCGGCGACCCGGACAGGATCGCGGGCCTCCTGCCCGAATTCATTCAGGCCAGGGGCTATCCCGTGCCCGGGCATTCCTACCTCACCCGGGTGGTCACGGATGTGCGGGAGCGGACCAAGACCCTGGATGAGGCGGTCGAGTTCGGCGATTTCTACTTTATCGACCATGAACCGCCGGAAGACCTCTGTGAAAAATTTTTTACACACGAAATCAGGGATGTGTTCCGGATGCTCGTGGAAAAAATCGAGCGCACGAATTTCACCAAAGGCGCTCTTGAAGAGGCGGTGCAGTCTGTCTTGAACGAGACCGGCCTGAAGTTCAAGGCCCTTGCCCAGCCCATGCGGGTGGCGCTCACCGGCAAGACCGTGTCCCCGGGGATATTCGAGGTGCTCGCCACGCTCGGACACGACCGGGCGATCCCCCGGCTGAAAAGGGCACTGTCATACATGGAGAAAAACGCATGAAGATACGTGATTTTGCGCTCCTGGCGCTGTTTATCGCACTTGTTGCCGTATCCACCATGATCATTCGGATACCCGTGCCCCAGACCAATGGCTATATGAATCTCGGCGACAGCATGGTCCTCCTGGCGGCCCTGTTCTTCGGGCCTGTGGGCGGCTTCATCGCAGGGGGCATCGGGTCGGCGCTGGCCGACATCCTGGGCGGTTATCCCCAGTGGGCACTGTGGACCCTGATCATCAAGGGCATCGAGGCCCTCATCGTCTCTGTCATGGCGAGTGCTCTCAGGCTGAAGAGAGGCCGGATCGGCGTGCTGCAGATCACGAGTTTCACCCTGGCGACAGCGTGGATGGTTCTCGGCTACTTCATCGCCGAGACAATCATGTACGATCAAAAGGTAGCTCTGGTCGAGGTACCGGCCAATATCATCCAGGCACTGGGAAGCGTGGTGCTGGCGACCATACTCCTGCCGCTCTTCCAGAAGATCATCTCCACTGCGCGCACATAAGAGGGCCGGAACCCGATGCTCGATGTCCGGCAGATCGCCAGCTCCTCCTTTGCCCTGTTGAGTTACGTGCTTACCGACACGGAAACGGGCCAAAGCATGGTCATCGATCCGCCGGCGGACATGGATACCCGGGTCGATCTCGGCTCGCTCGACATCAAGCGGGTGATCAACACCCACATCCATCCCGACCATACCATGGGAAACCACCTCTTCGCCGACAAGACACCCATCCTTGCCCATCCCGGCGACAGCGGATTTTTCCAGCGAATGGCCAGCTCTTCCCTGGCTGCGATCTTCACGGCCCGGGTCCCGCCAAAGATATCTTTCACCCTTTCCGAAGGAGCCGAGCTCTCCTTAGGGCGAATGGCCATTCGAGTGATGCATACGCCCGGGCACTCTCCGGGCTCGATCTGCCTTTTCTGGCCGGGAAACCTCATCTCCGGGGATACCATCTTTGCCCAGGGTATCGGGCGCACCGACATCCCGGGGGGGAGTCCGGCGGACATCAAAAAGAGCATCGGCCGTATCCTCACGCTGCCTGAAGACACCCGTATCTGGCCCGGGCACTACTACGGCGAGCTGTACACGGCCATTCTCAAAGAGATCGCCCCCTCCCTGCAGTGCATTATGGACTCCATCCGGTAGATCGACGTATAGCGCTCTTCCGGGGAGAAGGGCGCGGCCAAAGACGCATTGCCTTTTTTTTCGGATAAGGCTAATAGTTGGGCACGAAAAAGCTGCAGCACATCCGGCTTGACCGCAGGGCTGCTGCACCTGAACACCCCCGGCAGAGAGGATGACCTGTTGGCATGAATATGCAGATTGTCAAATCGGATGTGCTGCTCTTCATCACCGCGCTGATCTGGGGCTTCGCATTCGTGGCGCAGCGGGTCGGGATGGATTATGTGGGCCCTTTCACCTTTAACGGCGTCCGCTTTGCCCTCGGGGCCCTGTTCCTGCTCCCCCTGATCGCTTTCCGCAGCAGGTCCGCTTCCGGGCGTGCGGCCTCCCGGGCAAACAGGAGAAAAATCGTCCTTGGCGGTCTCCTGGCCGGGTTCGTGCTCTTCGCCGGCGCATCGCTCCAGCAGGTGGGGCTCGTGTACACGACAGCCGGCAACGCCGGCTTCATCACCGGGCTTTATGTGGTGATCGTTCCTATCTTGAGCGTATTCTTGGGCCAGCGGACCGATACCGGGACTTGGGTCGGCGCCGTGCTGGCGGTCGCGGGGCTCTATCTCCTCTGCGCGACCGGCGGCGTGACCGTGTCGGCAGGCGATATCCTGGTCCTGGCCGGGGCATTCTTCTGGGCCGGACATGTACTGGTCATCGGATGGCTCTCACCGAAGATGGACTCGTTCGGGCTCGCCTTCTGCCAATATATGGCCTGCGCCGCCCTGAGCCTCGTTGTCGGGGTCTTCACGGAGATCATCACTTTAGACGCCCTCGTCCGGGGTGCGGCGCCTATCCTCTATGGGGGCGTCATGTCTGTAGGAATCGCCTACACGCTCCAGGTGGTGGGCCAGAAGCACGCACCCGGCTCCCACGCCGCAATCCTCATGAGCTTGGAGGCCGTGTTTGCTGCCGTGGGAGGATGGCTGCTGCTGGGCGAGCGCCTCACATCGAGGCAGTACCTCGGCTGTTCGCTCATGCTCACAGGCATGCTCGTCTCCCAGCTGTGGCAGGTCTGCTTCATGGGCAAGGCAGCGGAGGAATGTGATGATTCTGGAGAAAAGGGCTTTACGGCATCAAACCGGGGATAAAGGTCCTGCTTTATCCATGCGGTTTGAGTCCTTTTGTCCGCTGATTCGCAGAACAGCGTGTGACCTGCTAAATTTCCCAGGGCCGCCATCCGATAGAGAGGAGGTGATCGATAGATTGAAAACACCAAAAGAGAGGATATCATGGATGTAAATCTGGTAAATCCGTTCATTGAGGCGACACTTCACGTGCTCTCGAGCATGGCCTTTGTGAAGGCCCGGGCAGGCAAGCCTTTTCTCAAGAAAGACAACATCGCCCAAGGCGATGTTACCGGCATCGTCGGTCTGATCGGCGAGGCCCGGGGCACGATATCCGTGAGCTTTACCGAAGAATGTATCCTCTCCATCGTCAGCAGCATGTTCGGCGAGGAGGTCACCCAGATAAACGAAGAGGTCAAGGACGCTGTGGGCGAGATCCTGAACATCGTTTCCGGACAGGCGAGACAGAAACTCGAAACCCACGGAAGAATCCTCAAGGGCGCCATCCCCACGGTTATTTCGGGCAGGAACCACTCCATCACCCATATCACCAAGCAGTCGATCGTAGCCGTGCCGTTCGAGACCGACAACGGGGCGTTCACCATCGAGATCTGCATCGAGGACCAGTAGCCCTCCCGCCTGTCCGCTTTTTTGGGCTATTGTTTGCGCGTACCCGGCTGCCTGTGATACCTTTTCGCATACCGTGAAGAGAATCATCAGGCATTGTATCAGAGAATGCACCGAACCCGCGTGCGCGATGCGCTTTCCGGTTGTCGCACGCACAGGGACAGGCCTGCGCTGCCCGCTGTGCGGCTCGCCTACGCGGCAGGCCACAGGGGAATACGAGGAGCACGGGGTCAGGACCGCGCTTGGGGGCGAGGGAAATACCCGGATCGAGGCCTTTCTGGACAATATCAGGAGCCTGTACAACGTGGGCTCAATGTTCCGATCCGCAGACGGTGCAGGGATCGGACACCTGTACCTCTGCGGCATGACGCCCACCCCGGACAATCCACGGCTGGCCAAAACCGCCCTGGGCGCCCAGAACTCGGTGCCGTGGACCTACCGGAGAAACGGCCTGTCCGCAGCCGTATCGCTCAGGGAATCGGGCAGGCGGCTGTGGGCCCTTGAAGGCGGCCCTTCTTCAGTGCCCCTCCAGGAGGCCCTCCCCGGTCTCTCCGGCCCGCCCCTGGTGCTTATTGTGGGCAACGAGGTCTCCGGCGTGGACCCAGCCGTGCTGGAGCTCTGCGAGCGGATCGTGCACATCCCCATGAGAGGCGCCAAATCCTGCCTCAATGCGGCGGTCGCCTTCGGCATCGCGGCGTACCAGCTCTGCATGCCTGGGTTGAAAGGGAATACCGGGGAACCATTTCCGTGACCTTCTAGCAGCTTGTGCAGCCGCCGCAGTCGCTCTTTTTGGAAAGGGCCGAGGTGATGATGAACCCCTCGCCCATGGAGCCCGTGATATAATCTATCCGGATGGGTTTGGCCTGCTCCAGCAGGCTCTTCTCGACGATGAACGTGAATCCGCCGGTCTCGATGACCTCGTCGGTTTCGTTTGGCTCATCCAGAGCCAACCCCAATGTGGGCCCCCCTCAACCAACGCCGGCGACCACGACCCTCAGCGGCTCTATCTCCTGCCTGGTCTTGAAGAACTCTTCAACCTTCTGTGTTGCCTTATCGGTTACTTCAAGCATTCATTTTCTCCTTTCGTGCTGCCGGATCGCGCTTGCCGATCTCCTGATCACACGATTTTGTGGTTTCCAGGTATAGTACTGAATGAAGGTTGAGGAATCAACGAAGAAATCCAGTCTGTTCCCACGCAAAGAAAAATACTGGAGAAAGGACCCCTTTCCCCCCAGAGCGGGCCAGGAACAGGCCGGACAGCACCAGGGACCTCTGAAGGACAAAACCCCTGGACCCTTTTTCCTGAAAAGAACAGCTTTGGGCAGTCTCCTGGCTTTGCCGGGATCCGTGCCTTGACCGGCGGCAATCCATGTGATTATTCTCAGATGGCCCCCTGGCGACGCGGTTCATGGAAATGCAAGGGAGGAGGAAACTCAGATGGCGATCGGTTTTTTCTTTATCCTTGGTCTGGCACTCCTGGTCGGAGGCGCTGAGCTGCTGGTGCGCGGTGCGTCGCGGCTCGCAGGACTGGCAGGCGTCTCCCCGCTCATCATCGGGCTTACTGTTGTGGCCTTCGGCACCAGCGCTCCGGAGCTCGCGGTGAGCGTCCGGTCGGCGCTCCTCTCTACGGCAGGGGCTGATATCGCACTGGGAAATGTGGTGGGCAGCAATATCTTCAATATCCTGTTCATCCTCGGGTTGTCCGCCCTTATCGTGCCCCTGGGCGTATCCAGGCAGTTGATCCGCATCGATGCGCCCATCATGGCGGGGGTTTCATTCCTCCTGTTTTTCATGGCGCTGGACGGGCGCATCAGCCATATCGACGGGCTCGTGCTCTTCCTGGGCATCCTGGCGTATACCTTTTTCACCATCCGTCAGGGAAAGAAAGCCGGGAACAGTACCGCAGGAACGCAGAGAAACGAGTCAGGAGACAGGCGGTATGTCGCGGCACGGAGCGTGATGCTTGTGGTTTTCGGCCTGGCCATGCTGGTGCTCGGGGCCCACTGGCTGGTGAACACTGCGGTCGTCATGGCGGAAAGGCTCGGAATAAGCGATCTGGTCATCGGGCTGACCGTGGTGGCAGCCGGAACCTCCCTGCCCGAGGCAGCGACCTCGGTGATGGCGAGTATCAAGGGAGAGCGGGACATCGCTGTGGGGAATATCATAGGGAGCAACATATTCAACATCCTCGCCGTACTCGGTATCAGTGCACTCGCGGCCCCTCACGGGGTGCGGGTGCCGCTGCCTGCGATGTGGTTCGACATACCGATACTGATCGCGACAGCGGCCGTCTGCCTGCCGATATTCATCACGGGTTTCCGGATATCCCGTATGGAAGGGCTGCTCTTCTTGGGCTACTATCTCCTCTACACGCTCTACCTCGTGATGGCCGCCGCGCACCACAAGTCCCTGCCGTTCCTCACGCATATCATCGTCCTCTTTGTCCTCCCCCTGACCGGCATCATGATCCTGGTCCCGCTGTATATCCAGATGCGCAAAGGATCCGTGCCCGGCTTCCATGGCCGCCTGCGATGAGAAAAATTTCGTGAGCAGGCATTTCTCTTGCGAATCCGTCTGTGTCCGGTTATCACTACCTGTTGAAGAACACAAAGAAAAGAGGAGGCCTTTCATGGCTCTTGGAACAACTTTCGTGCTGCTTCTGCTCATCGGCCTCACGGCCGGCATCGCCTCGGGCATGTTCGGCATCGGCGGAGGCGTGATCGTGGTGCCCGCCCTGGTGCTCATCATGGGCTTTTCCCTGCCCAGCGCCGTGGGGACCAGCCTGGCGATTCTCCTGCCGCCAGTGGGTCTTGCCGCAGTGATTGAATACTTCCGGCACGGCAACGTGGATCTGAAATCGGCGATCGTCGTGGCGCTGGGCCTCTTCACAGGGGCCTGGATCAGCGCGTACTTTGCCAACCGGCTGCCCGGGTCGTGGCTGCGCGTGGCGTTCGGGGTGTTCATCATCTGCCTCGGGATCTACATGATCTATGGGGCCCTCACGGACACGTCGATCTGAGCATACCCGGGAATCGCCTCCTTGAGCGCGGCGCTCGATTGCCCGGCGAACGGGAGGAATCCGGATGTGATGCAATCAGGGCCGAAGAGGCGAACGACCGGCATCACACCCGGAGATCACGAGTCCGCGGGTTTCCGCTCGTTCCCGGGAAGGTCGAGTCCGAGCTGGCCGCCGGGATTCATGATGTTCCGGGGGTCGAAGTGGCGCTTCAGGGATTTCAGCACCTCCATCTGCTCCTTGCCGAGATATTCTTCCAGATAGGGCGCCATCATCCTTCCGATGCCGTGATGATGGCTCAGCGATCCGCCGCTCTCCATGATCGCCTCGATCACGCCTTGCTGGAAGGATCGAAACTCCTCCACGTCAGAGGTTCTCATGATGAAGATGAAGTAGAGGTTCGTGCCCTGGGGATAGAAGTGCGAGGCATGGGTCATGCACATGGTCTGAGGCCTTGCCTTGATATAGGCCCTGACCCCCTGGTGGACCGCATGGAGGTTGCCCCAGGTCACGCTCGTCTCCAGGGTGTCGATCTGGATGCCGAAGTCCTGCAGGTCCTCGCGCATATAGGGTTCGGTGAAGCGCGTCTTCTCCCACTTCCGGGAGGCATAGCCGGTGAGATACAGGGCTCCGTGCCCGCGGCAGATGTTCCGGATCTTCTTCTTTACGTAGCGGGTGTATCCGCCCTCGCCCTCTACAGTGCCCAGGCACAGGCAGCGCTCCATGGGCCTATAGCCCCTCCGTACGAGAAAGGCGTCCACCGGCGAGGGGATGCCGTAGAGTTTGAGCCCGCGGTCGGTCTCCTCCGGATCGGATATCCGGTAGACCGCAGGCCTGCCGAACTCGCCCTGCATGATCTCGCGGCTGGCGTCCACGGCGGCATTCCAGGTGGGGAACATGAAGCTGAAATATCGCCGGTTCTCCGGCATGAAGCGGAAGATCTTCATGCTCACCTCCACCAGGATCCCGAACGCGCCTTCCGAGCCCTTCATGATGTCGTTCACCTTGGGCCCGGTGGCGGCGGCGGGAAACTCCCGGGTGCGGAAGGTACCTGCAGGCGTCACGTACTCCTGGCTGAGCATGATGTCGCAGGCGTCGCCATAATAGGTGGAGGCCTGGCCCGAGCCCAGGGTCACCACCCAGCCGCCCACCGTGGAATATTCGAACGACTGCGGGAAATGCCCGCAGGTGTAGCGCCTGGACGCGCCGAAACGTTCAGGCGCGTTGTTCAGGGCCTCTTCGTAGGCTGGGCCGAACATGCCGGGCTGCACCCGGGCGGTCTGGTTGGTCTCGTTGATCTGAAGGAGCCTGTTCATGTGGGTGCTCGTCACCAGACTCACCCCGCCCTGTGCGGGGCGCACCCCGAAGTTCACCGACGAGCCGGCCGCGAACACGGAGACAGGCACGGCGTGTTCGTTGCAGTAGGCCACGATCCTGGCCACATCCTGCTTGTCGCGCGGATGCACCACCACATCGGCGCTCTGTCGGACGATCCCCTTGCGCAGCTCCATGAGCTCTTCGGTGGTCTTGCCGCAGGCGTATTTGATCCTGCTGTAGTCGTCGGTGCAGACGTTCTCGGGTCCCACGATGCTCTTCAGACATCCCACGTGCCGCTCATCCAGGTCCACCGGCCGGTTCAGAACTGCCCTTCCCGCTCCCTGGTCCTGCTTTTGGGAGAAGTCCTCGCGGGTCATGCCGAATTCGTCCATCATCATGGCGACCCATCCGTCGCTCGGGTGCTTGAAGGCTACGGGACTGCCGTATTTAACGATCGACCTGATGCTGCCGCTTTCCGGTGCATGCTCCGTCCATTCGGGCCTGAATTTCTTTTTTCCAAACATGGGGCTCTCCTTGCACATGATTGTATGGAATAAAAAAACCGCACCGCCCTATTCACGGGGCATTCCACCACTGCCCGGTATCTTGAGCAGATCCATGGCATGCCGGTATTCATCCTCGGTCTTCTCACTGCTCCAGCCGAGTTCGCGGGCCGCGATGAGGGCGGTCTTTCTCATGATCTCCTCTCCGGGGTTGCCCAGGGTGGCGATGCCGGTTCTCCTCAGAACGATATCGCTCAGCCGTCTGGCCATCTCGTGCCGCACGGCGAACAGCACCTCGGCGAGGATCTCGCCGTCCGTGCTCACCACCTCGGCATACCCGCGGTTTTCTTCCGCGAGTTTCAGGACCTTGTGATACTCGGTGCCATAGTGCCTGCCCAGGTAGTCTATGGTGCTCTGTCCGAAGCCGGGATATCTCCTTTTGATGGAGTCCAGGAATGCATTGATGTCCCGGATCCCGCACCCGAAGAGGTAGCGCCGGTCGGTGATGGCCTGGCCCATGGGCATCTCTGTCTTTTCCCTCACCAGGTCCATGACCTTCTGGGCAAGGTTCCGGCTGGTGGTATACTTGCCACCCTCCACAGTGATCAGGCCCTGGAGCCCGTCTGAGGCGTTGTCATAGATCTCGTACTTCCGGGACGTCTCATACGTGCCCTCGGTCTGCTCTTCCACCAAAGGTCTCAGGCCCCCGTAGGTGTAGAGCACCTCGTCAAAGCGCACAAAACCTGCACCAAAGGTTGAATTCACCTCGTCGATGAGCTCCATGATGCTCTCTTTTGTCACCCGGTAGTCGTCGGGGTTGCCGATGTACTCCTTGTCCGTGGTCCCGATCAGCGTGTGGCCCCGCCAGGGGATCAGGAAGAAATGCCTTCCCTTGGGGGTCATGGATGCTACAACGCTCCCCTCGTTGATCTTTTTGCCCGTGATGATGTGGATGCCCTCGGAACGCCTGAGCGTCTCGTTCGCTTCGCCCTTTTTCGCCAAGCCCAGGATGATGTCGGCCCAGGGACCTCCGCAGTTGATGGTGATATTCCCGCGCACCTCGTGACAGGTGCCGTTCAGGAGATCCGTTGCCGTGACCCCGGCCACCCTGCCGGATCGGTCCGTGATGAACCCGTCGACCTTGACATAGTTCGCGGCATCGGCTCCGAAGGCAGTGGCAGACTTGATGAAAGCGAGCGTGAGGCGTTCGGGGAATATGCTCATACAGTCGTAGAACACGGACGCGCCCGAGAGCCCCTGCTCCTTGAGGCAAGGCTGCATTTCGAGGGCCTTCTTGGTGGTGACGGTCTTGTGCAGGGGGATCTTCTTGCTCTCGTCCCAAGTGCTGCCCCGGTCGTAGGACAGGATGTCATAGATCGTGAGCCCTGCCTTGACAAACCATTTGCTGTTCTTGAGCGACGACTTGTAATGGGTCATGAGCATGGGGAACGGGTAGACGAAGTTGGGCGCGATGTCCTCGAGAATCTTGCGTTCCTTCAAGGATTCCCTCACCAGGGAAAACTCCATGTTCGCCAGATACCGCAACCCCCCGTGGATGAGCTTCGAGGTGGCTGCGGACGTGGCCCCGGAAAAGTCGCCTTTTTCGAGCAGCGCCACCTTCAGCCCCCGGCTGGCGGCATCGTAGGCAACAGAGGCCCCGGTGATTCCTCCCCCGATAACCACCACATCATAGATCCGGTCTTTGTGATCTTCGATAAATCTCCGCATCGTTCCTACCTCCTGCTATTCCTGCCTATTTGCAGCGTATCGACCACCGCCTTCTGGGCATAGGTGAGAACGTCCTGCATGATCTTTCTGGCCAGACCGGGGTTTCCTTTTTTGACCGCCTGGTGGATCTCCTCGTGAAAACGCACGGAGCGCTTCACGTTTTCCTGATCATTGAAATAGAGATGCCCGTATTCGATCATGAACTTGTTGAAGAAGTTCAGCAGGGTGAGATACAAGATATTGCCGCTCGCAAGAGCAATGATGTGGTGCACCCGGATGTCCTTTTCCAGAGTGGAGAGATCATTGCCATTCCAGATGACCTCCTCAAGGGCTTCGATATGGTCGTCCGTCCTGTTCCTGGCTGCGTGAAAGGCCATCTCAGGGCCGATGATGGTCCTGAACTCGAGCAGGGCGGCAATGACGTCGTCGCGCTGGCGCTCGTCCAGACGGATCATGGCCCTGATGAGCTCGAGGCTCCCGCTCTCCTGAAAGTCCTTTACATAGGCGCCGTCGCCGTGACGGATCTCCACCAGATCAAGGGATTCCAGCTTGCCGAGGGCCTCTCGGACCGTAGACCGGTTGACCTCCAGGTCTCTGGCGAGCTCCCGCTCGGTAGGGAGCTTTTCTCCCACGGCCAACTGCCTTTTGATGATGCTCGTGAGCAGGATGTTCTCGATCTCTCCGGAAAGTCTGCTCCGCATGAGCGGGCGGGTGAGAATCAATGCTGACATGTGCCTCCTCCATTTGGTCCGGTGGTCCGACCATTGGACCATTTTTTACCGATAAATCCGGTCCTGTCAAGATCTTTTTCATTGGGCGCGGATCGGATGGACCGGTCAGGAATGTTATCGGGCAGGGGGCTGCTGGTCGAAGAGATAGCTCAGGCAGTCGAGAGAGTCTTCTATCTGGATGGGCAGGACCTTGGCAAAGGTATCCAGCATGATCAGGGCATCGAGGGTGGATTCGGTCTGCGTCGCGTCCTTCAGGCGCTCGGTGAACGAGATGTTCATCAGGTGGATGTCCTGGTAAACCCGGGTGAGCCCGGCGAGCTCCAAGTCTGCGCACTGCCCGTTCTTTTTCAGAAAGTACTGGGCGAGCAGATACATGGATGTGGCGCGATAAATGGTTTCCTCCCCGGTGGCCAGAGGAAGGTGAAAACGCGCCATGGGTCTCAGGGGCGCGGAGAGCGGACATCCGCAGGTCGCGCTGATGAGCCCCATGAGCGAGCTGATGGCGTTTTGCAGAGTGGTCGGCTGTGAAAAGATCCGCTCCGGAGTGACCACGCTCAGGTGGATCTCATGAAACGACATCTTGCCCTGAAATCTATTGACCGTATTTACCAGATGGACTGCCAGAGGGCAGTGAGGGTCGGTCTCATGAGAGAGAGGACAGTTGGGGCACTGGTGAAACCCGAGCACGGTCCAGGAAGGCAGATATCCGGGCCGATCATTGGCCAGTTCGAGCGTTTTCGGATTGAGCCTCAAATTGATGATTTCCTGGGTCCTGTCAGTAAAGGTGAAGCAATACCGGATGGGGATGCTCTTCATGTCGCCACGCTCCTGTTGTTCATGCAGCAGCCCACAGATGCACACGAGCAACGCTGGTAATCATACCTTTGTTTCCAGCCGTGCATGGTCATATTAGTGAATTTCATTTCATCATCCCTTCGTCATTTCACTCAGGAATCTTTATAAATCGGCTATCTCAGGGGGAGCATTTTACCAAAACAGGTTCCTGAACATCGAGGCATCTGATCACTTGGCTCTATCGCAGACATACCCTGAAACAAGCTATTGTCAGGGTCGCCTTCCGCTGGGTCTTCGTGAGAATGAACCCGGTTAATTGCCCCGACAGTGGTTGCATCGGACAGGTATTTGGCGTATGGCGCTTTTTCGCGCCCCTTGGAGATCTATGGGACCATCAGGCATATAACCGTGTTTCAGGCTTTTTCATGTTGTTTCCCTTTACTTTGCCCTGATATTTACCGAAAGATACCTTGAATACTGTCAAATACAGAGGGAGGGATGCATGAATAAATTTATTACAGGAACACTATCGGTTCTCATCGTGATTTTTGTGGCGGTGGCTTGTTTCGCCCAGGACAGGGCCTATAAAATCGAGGTGCTGCAGGTCACCAACATCGGACCCTTTGACGCGGCATACACGGGGTTCATCAAGGGCCTTGCTGAAAACGGGATTGCAGAGGGCCTGAACCTCACGGTCAACCGCCGGATCATTGATTTCGACGCGGAAAAGGGAGGTTTGTGGAAAAAGGTCGGTGTGCTCCTGGAGATCAGGAACACTGCGTCCAAGATCGTTGACGCCCGCCCCGACCTGGTGCTGACCATCGGAACGCCCGCCACCAAGTATGCAAAGGACAGGATCATCGGCGCGGGCATCCCTCTGGTGTTCACCGCGATCGCCATCCCCGAGGCTGCGGGCTGCGCGTCGCTGACCACTGCAGGCCCCGGGTTCACCGGCTCAACCTTGTATATGGACATGGGGTCGGCCCTCAAGATCGCCCGGCTCGCATTTCCGGGCCTCAAGACCGTGGGCGTCGTCCACACCGATGACGACAACGCACTGGCCCAGGCGCAGCAGGCCAAGGCTGCAGGCCCGCCGGAAGGATTCGCCTTCATCACCAAGGAGATCAGCAAGAGCGAGAAGTTGACTCCTGCGGCTGAAGACCTTATCTCCAAAGGCGCCCAGGGCTTTGCCGTGCTCCTGGATTCCTACTATGGCATGCGGAACTACGAACCCTGCCACGAGCTTGCGGACATCTCTCTCAAATACAAGCTGCCGGTTTTCAGCCTTGTCCATATGAAGGTGCCGGGATCCATTCTGTACGTGGGCGCAGAGTTCCCGCACGTCGGTTCGCTCGCCGGCGCGCAGGCCTCACAGATCCTCCTTAAGGGATCGAATCCCGGAGACATGCCCATCCTCAGGCAGGAAGACCTGACCATCATGGTGGACACCAGCCGGCTCAAAGAGCTCCAGATCGAACTGCCCATCGAAATCCTCCAGCTTGCAAAGGCCGTGGAATAGACCTTTTCCCCCGGGTTTCTTTCCCGCCTGATCACGGGAAAGAAACCCAGCCAAAGCCGGTCCTCCGGCAAACCAGGAGAGGTGAAGGCGATCAGTCCGATTTCCTGCTGGGAGAAACCCGGCCAAGGCCGGCCCTTCGGCAAACCAGGCCGCCCCTTTTGGAATGCATCCTTTATTGTATGGAGACACCCCTCCAATGAGAGGGGGACCAGGAAAGACAACCTGATTGTGAAAAAATACCGGGATGTGGAAAGGCCCGGTTCCTCTTTTTTTACGGGAAACCAGGCCCTGAAACGTCAGCAGGATTGATCGGGATACGGCATCAGAAGTGGAAGGTCACCTTGGCTGCAAAAAGATACCAGTCCTCCTCGTAGCGGTCTTCCGCCGGGTCTTCGGGAACCGGGTTGTCGGCGCCCAGAAGGATTGCGGTGCCGTCCATCTTGTGGGCCTCGAGCTTGATGATCCAGTTCTCGTTCACGTCAAAGCGCGTAGTCAGCGCGATATCCTTGAGCCACCCCCGGTGCTCCTGGGCGTCGAGCCCTTTGGCTACGCGTTTCTTGCCGTCTTTGTCGTCCTCGTTGGCGTAGTAGACCGAGTAGTAGGTGCCCAGCTCAAACCAGGGAGTGAACCGGTAGGCGAGGCTCGTGTAGTATCCGGCCGAGCTGAACCGGTCCACCTTGATGGTGCCGTCCTGGACTGCCACTCCACTCTGGCTCAGAACCGGCTCCAGCGTAGTGAACAGCGGGGAGTTCCTGAACTCGATGTTGTAGGTCGTCCGCATGTATTCCGCGGCGAACACCAGGTTCCTCCACATGAACTCCATGGACGCGGTATAGCTGACCGCCTCCACGCCGAACTCGCTGGGCGAGAGGATAATACGGGTTCCGTAATCATCAAGCGAGCCAATCAGACCAGCAAATGCAGCGTCCCCTGCAGCGAGGGCCTGCCGTAACTCACCAGGCACCCTGGCGGTATCCAGCAGCGTGGTAGCGTCCGCTTCGAACTGATAACCCCAGGTGGAGCAGCCGAGGATCAAGCCCTCGAGGTTGGTGATCCATCGGATGCTCCCGGCATAGGTGTAGTCCACGTTGATCCGGTCCACGTCAACCAGCAGACCCATTTCCTTGAAAGGCCACTGGTCCTCCAGCAGCCTGGCCGCCCCCTTGTCGGAGTCGAGGTTCACCGTGCCGTACTGCAGGTCATAGGAGAGCGACCCCATGTCGCTCAGCCCGATATCACCGTAAAGGCCGGCACCCTGGATGGAGGAGATGGCTTCCCTCCAGGCCTCGATATACACGCTCTGTGGCAAGAGGATGAAGGTGCGCACCATGTCCAGGTCACGGGTCTCGTTGTAGAGGCCGTGCACGAACTTCATGTTCCCGACCGTGAGGCCGAGCCAGTCGCGGAAGTGATAGTCGGCGATCGCCCAGTCGAGGATCACCTCGTTGTTTCCGATGGTACCCAGGTCTCTGGAAAGAAACTGGACACCCAGACGCAGCCTGTCTGAAACCTCGGCCGAGAAGTTGATGCCCGCCTCGTTGAACTGGGAGGTGCCGTCCTTTGTCTCGGCAAAGAAGTTGTTGTCGGTGCTCTGCAGATACCCCTGAGAGATGAACCCCCTGATATCGATCCCCTGATACTCATAGGCGCGGGCGTTCCCGGATATACAGCACATGGCAAACAAGGCTGAGAGAAACGCGATTTTCACAGCACTCTTCATTTTTAAGCCTCCTACTCAATCATAAGAATCTTCAATTGGTTCTGATATGCACGCTGGGGGAGATAACCTATGGCCCCGGGGGTGTTTGCCACGAATTCCGCAAGCTCGTCGGGCGAAGTGAATGCATCGGGCGCCTTTCCTCTCCCGGTGAAGACCTGGCTCTTCCAGTAATTTTGGAACTGATGCGGGGTCTTGCCCACATACATCCGCAGAAAATCCCTGTGATCATCGCCCTCTTTCAGGGTCGCCAGCACGATCTTCTGCCCGTCGCTCCATCTGGTCTTTCTCCCCAGAAATATCTCCTGGACGGCATCCCGACTCAGCGATTCCACCGGCACGGAGTCGTTCGCCACCACCATCACCTCTGACGCAGCGTGCCCCGCTGGAAAGATGAATCCACCGAAAACGGAAAGAACCATGCAGGCAAGGACGATGTGCGCAATCAGGGGTATGCTCCTCAACTTCATAACAATTTCTCTCCTTTCCCCATTTCATCCACGGAAAAAATGTCTAAAAGCTTTTTGCCTTACAGCATTACAGCATATCACCTATCGGGGATTCATCGGCAAATCTTAAGCAAAACTAACTAATACCAGGTTTTTTCGGTTGGTTAAATAAAAAAAGATCCGGAATTATTATTCATGATCGAGATCTTCCTCCAGCACCTCCCGCACCTTCTCCGTCAGGGCGAAGGCGGAAAACGGCTTCTGGAGCAGGTGCTTTTCCGTGTCGGGAATGCCGTAGAGGGAGACCATGTCACCCGGATAACCCGTGATATAGAGGACTTTCATCCGGGGATAACACTTCAGGAGGTTTTTCACGATCGCTGGTCCGTCCATGCCCGGGAGCACGACATCCGCGATCACCAGATCGATATGGCCCGAATGGGACCCGCAAATGTCCATGGCCTCTTTTCCGCTCCGGGCCTTGAGCAGGGTGTAACCGATGGAACCGAGCACCTCGGTGACAAGGTCCAGCACATAGGGGTTGTCCTCCACCACCAGAACGACCTCTGACCCGCCTCTGACAGGCACCTTTCCCGTCTTTCGCAAAACAGCCTCAGGGACCTCTCCACTCACGGGCAGCAAGACCTCGAAGGTCGATCCCTTCCCGGGCTCGCTCCTGAGCGAAATGCTTCCGCCATTGTTTCTGACGATCCCATAGATCGTTGCCAGGCCGAGGCCCGTGCCCTTGCTCGCCTCCTTGGTGGTGAAGAAGGGTTCAAAGACGTGCGTCATGGTCTCTTCATCCATACCCACCCCAGTGTCGCTCACATCGAGCTTGATATAATCACCGGGATTCAGGTCCGGATGCTTTGCCATGTCGCTTTCCTCCAGATAAACGCGCCTCGTGCTGATGGTCAGGACGCCTCCCTTGTGCATGGCGTCCCTGGCATTGAGGGCCAGGTTCATGATGATCTGCTCCACATGCCCCTGGTCGGCATACACGTTGCCGATGTCCTGCTCAAGGCGGGTCTTCAGCTCGATGTCTTCCCCGATGAACTGCCTGAGGAGGTTCTGCATATTTTCGATCACCTGGTTCATATCCAGTGATCGCGGCTTGACCTTTTGTTTGCGGCTGAATGCCAGGAGCTGGCGGACCAGGGAAGACGCGGTCTCTTTCACCTCCTTGATCTTGAGGATGTTGGACCGCACCTGCTCCGGGTTGCCGAGTTTGAGCAGCGCCAGCTCGCAGTACCCGTCGATAGCGGTCAGCAGGTTGTTGAAGTCGTGGGTGATGCCGCCTGCAAGGCGGCCGATGGCCTCCATCTTCTGCGACCGGCTCAGCTCGCTCTCCAGGGTCTTTCGCTCGGTGATGTCGCGGCTCTCGAACAGGACCGAGGGCATGCCGTCGATATCCATGAGCTCTGCCGAGACAAGCACGACCCGCGACTCGCCCGACTTGCCCCTGAGCTTCGCCTCCTGATTCCGGACACTGCCCTGCTTTCTGATGAGATCCACGACCCGTGCCCTGTCAAGCGGCCTGTACCAGATTCCGAGGTTTATGGAACTGTTCCCGATCACCTCTTCCCGGGAATATCCGGTCATACGGAAAAACGCCTCGTTGGCATCCAGAAAGATCCCTTCTTCAAGGGTGGAGATGCTGATGGGGTCCGGGATGGACTGGAATATCTTCGCGAGCTTATCCCTGCCTGATCTGAGCTCGGCCTCGATGCCCTCGCGCACCTTTATCTCGCGTTTCAGCGCAAGGAGGACATTCGAGATTTTTTTCGCATGTTCTTCTATGAGGGCATCGAGGTCGCTGCGGGCACTGAGTGCCCCTTCTTCCGCGTCCCTGACCGCGCTCATGTCCCATGCCGATAACACCACCCCCTCTATGGATCCGTCCTTTCCCGCCAGGGGGGAATACCGCGCCAGGACAGGCAGTCTCCCGTCTCCCGGGGACCCGACCAGGTCATCGTACTGTCCCTCCTCGCCCCGCAGGGCCCGTTCGATCCGGGGTTTCTCTCTTTCCTCAAAGGCTTTCTCACCGAAGACCTCTTCGATGCTATGCCCGAGAACCTCTTCCACGGTCTTCCGGTAAAGGGCGAGGAATGCACGGTTCACGCAGGTATACACATATCTCCGGTCGATGCACGCCACTGATTCCGGGGCGCGGGAAACGATCACGGCCCGGGAATACAGCTGATCCGCAACAGACCGGTACCGGTCCGCCAGGGCCATAAGATCGTGGAGTTCTTTTTGCACTTCCTGGTTGGTCGCATTTCCGGCCATTGCAGTAATCCTTTAGCTGCACGGGATACAAAGAGACAATAGAATGGAAAATAGCCTGTCCTCCCTGGGAATCAATACCGAAAAAGGGTTGCCTTTGAAGGATGCTGAGCCGTCAAAACAGCCGGCATGGATGCATCAGGGGTGTCTGCCCTTTTTTTGAGATGCTCAGAAGGCAAGGCGATTCGCCATGCAAAACGAAGAGGGAGGATTCAACAGCAGCAGCCCGGCAGAGGGAAGGGCCCTGAGGATCAGGCGGCTGCCGAGTTGAACAGCTCCTCGATCTCCTCCCGGTCGATCTTCTCCTTTTCCAGCAGAACCAGAGCGCCTTCCTTCAGCACGTCCCGCCTCTGCCGCAGGATCGCCAGGGCCGCCTCGTACTGGGTGTGGATGATGTTCCGGATTTCGGCATCGATGGCCCGCGCGGTCTCCTCGCTGTACTCGCGGGCATCCCCCGGCAAGCCGGCATCGAGAAACCGGCCGCCTTTTTCTGAGGACAGGCAGATCTGGCCGAGCTTTTCGCTCATACCATATTCCTTGACCATGCTCCGGGCGATGTCGGTGGCCCGCGAGAGATCGTTGTGGGCCCCGGTTGAGATGTCGCCGAACACGATCTCCTCGGCGGCCCTGCCGCCGAGGAGGGATGCGATCCGGTTGAGCAGATCGGTCCTGCTCAGCAAAAACCGGTCCTGGGTGGGCACCTGCATGGTGTAGCCCAGAGCTGCAACCCCTCGGGGAATGATGGAAATCTTGTGCACCGGATCGGTCCCGGGCAGGGCAAGGGCCACGATGGCGTGCCCCATCTCGTGATAGGCCACGATCTCGCGCTCTTTGGTGCTGATGACGCGGTTCTTCTTTTCCAGGCCCGCGACCACCCGTTCCACCGCCTCTTCGAACTCGGTCATGCCGACCGCCTTTTTTCCGTGCCTGACCGCCATCAGGGCCGCCTCATTCGCCAGATTGGCGAGGTCGGCCCCGGACATGCCCGGGGTCATTCCCGCGATCTTCTCGACATTTACACTCTCATCTATCTTGACGTTCTTCATGTGCACTTTGAGGATCTTGATCCTTCCGGCCTTGTCCGGACGGTCCACGACCACATGCCTGTCGAACCTGCCCGGACGCAGCAGCGCGGGATCGAGGATCTCGGGGCGGTTGGTGGCGGCCATGAGAATCACCCCCACCTTTGCGTCGAACCCGTCCATCTCGGAGAGGAGCTGGTTCAGGGTCTGCTCGCGCTCGTCATGGCCTCCGTTGAAGCCTGCGCCCCTGGCCTTGCCCAGAGAATCGAGCTCGTCGATGAAGATGATACACGGGGCCTTTTGCTTGGCCTGGACAAAGAGGTCCCGTACGCGGGCCGCGCCCAGGCCCACGAACATCTCCACAAAGTCCGAACCGCTCAGGCTGAAGAACGGCACTCCGCTCTCGCCTGCCACGGCCTTGGCCAGCATGGTCTTGCCCGTGCCCGGAGGCCCTACCAGCAGAACGCCTTTGGGGATCTTGCCTCCGAGCTCTGAGAACTTGGCCGGGTGCTTCAGGAAGTCGATGATCTCCACCAGCTCCTGCTTTGCCTCGTCCACGCCTGCCACGTCGCCGAATCGAATGTTCAGCTCGTCTTCCATATAGATCTTGGCCTTGTTCTTCCCGATCGACATGAAACCCGGCTGGTTGCCCGACATCCGGCGTATCACGAAATACCAGACCGCCACCAGGAGCACGATGGGGAGCACCCACGACAGGACGTTCTGGAGATAGTTCACCTCGATCTCGCCCTTGAATGTCACCTGATAGTTCTGCAGCATCTCGGACAGCTCCGGGTCCACCCGGATGCTTTTGAATTTCTGCTCTTTTCCCTCCTGGGTTATCATCTTTCCCTGAATCTCGTTTTCCGAGACCGCAATCTCCGTCACCTTCCCTTCCTTCAGAAGATCGAGGAACGAGCTGTAGGGAATGCTCTCTACGACAAACATGGATGAAATGTAGCTCTGAACGATGAGCACCACCCAGATCCCGATGAGCACATACCAGAGGGAAAATTTATGACGCTTTTCCACGAATGGTCCTCCTAGCGATTGTTGCCGCGCTTTACGGTTGGAAAAAATTGACCACTCAGATGTATCAGGGTGGCAGATGATATTCAAGTCTAAATTTATTCCAGCAAGGACCTCCCATGGCTTGAGGCCCCTCCGGTCAGAAAACCGCCGGCCGAAACCCTCTCATCCCCCTTACGCGCTTACGCGCACCCCGAGGGTTCAGGGAAGGAGAATCGCCTCCCTTTGGAGCCGCGTCAAAAGGATAATGAGAAAAAGGAGTGTGTCATGACCGGGAAGATAACACGATGGCTTATGGCCTTATCATCGTTCACCCTCCTCGCCGAGCCGGGGAACGCATCAGGGCCCCGATACGATGAGGCGACCTTTGCGGGCGGCTGCTTCTGGTGCATCGAGGCGGCCTTTGACAAGACCGACGGCGTAAAGGGAGCGATCTCGGGCTATACGGGCGGGCGCAGGGAAAACCCCACCTATGAAGAGGTCTCCACAGGAAAGACCGGCCACTTCGAGGCGGTCCGGGTCATCTACGACCCGTCCAGGATCAGCTATCAAAGGCTCCTCGATATTTTCTGGCAGCAGATCGACCCCACGGACAGCACCGGACAGTTCGTGGACAAGGGCTCCCAGTACCGGACCGCGATCTTTTATCACAACGACGAGCAGAAGCGCATTGCCGAGGAATCAAAACGCCTGCTGGAGAGCTCGGGCCGGTTCCACCGGCCCATTGTCACCGAGATACGGCCGGCCGCTGCGTTCTACCGGGCCGAAGAATATCATCAGGGCTATTATGAAAGAAATGCATCCAGATACGAGTTCTACCGGAGCCGGTCCGGGCGCGATCAATATCGGAGCCCCTGTGCAGCCGGTCTCTGTCCCGTTTTGGACAGAGACAAGCAGCCGGAAGAAGGCCGGATCGACGAAGGCGAGTTGAAGGCCAGGCTTACCCCGCTCCAGTACCGCGTCGTCCGGGAGCAGGGGACCGAAAAGCCGTTTCAGAACGAATACTGGGACAACAAGCGCGAGGGAATCTATGTGGACGTGGTATCCGGCGAGGTCCTGTTCAGCTCCCGTGACAAGTTCGAGTCGGGAACCGGCTGGCCCAGCTTCACCAGGCCCCTGGAGCCTGGGAACATCGTCGAGCGGAAGGACGCCAGCCACGGCATGGTCAGGACCGAGGCCAGGAGCAGAAAAGGCGGCTCGCATCTCGGGCACGTGTTCGGCGACGGGCCTCCCCCCACAGGGCTGCGCTACTGCATGAACTCGGCGGCCCTGCGCTTCATTCCCCGGGAAGACCTGAGAAAAGAGGGATACGGCGCGTACGAAAAATATTTCTGAGCCCAGGCTTGCACCGAACCCCCGGGCGCATTTCCCGGGAAAGCCCATCCAGAATAGATGCGCTTTACCGGGCGCTCGCCTCCTTATGCGTGTAGACCCGCTTGGCCTTCCACGCCTCTCTTTTTCCGGTCGAGCTCCTTGACCTCGCGCCTGAGGATCTTTCCCACCGGGGTCTTGGGCAGCTCGTCGATGAACTCGATCTGCCTGGGCACTTTATAGGGGGCGAGCCGCTGTTTGCAGAATTCTACGATCTCTTCTGTTGAGAGGAGATCTCCATCCTTGAGCACCACATACGACTTCGGAGCCTCGCCCCGGTACCTGTCGGGCACCCCGATGGTGCAGGCTTCGAGGATTCCGGGATGCTCCATGAGCACCTCGTCGACCTCTTGGGGAAAGATGTTGAATCCGCTGGCCACGATCATGTCCTTCTTGCGGTCCACGATGGTGAGGTATCCGTCCTCGTCAAGGAACCCGATATCCCCGGTGTGAAGCCAGCCGTCTCGAAGCACGGCTGCGGTCTCATCGGGCCTCTTGTAGTATCCCTTCATGACCTGGGGCCCTTTGAACAGGATCTCGCCCGCCTCGCCCTGTTTCAACACCTTTGCGGGGTCGTCCACATCCACGATCTTCAGATCTGTGTTCGGAAGGGGTATGCCTACGGTTCCCGGCTTGATGGTTCCCTTCCAGGGCGAGGCCGTGCCCATGGGTGTGATCTCGGTGAGCCCGTAGACATTGATGATGTCGCCTCCGGTGAGCCTCTTGAGCTCTTTCATGGTCTCCACAGCCAGAGGGGCCGCACCGGCGATAAATCCCTTGATGAACTTCAGGTCCATGGAGGTGAACCGCCTGTCGTTGAGCAGGGCCGCGAATATGGTGGGTACACCCGGCAGGTAGCAGGGCTTGAACTTCCTGAGCAGCTCGATGATGATGCCCGGTTCGGGCCGGGGAACCAGGACAATGGTGCTGGCCGTGGCCATACAGAGATTCTGAATGCCGGTGAACCCTGCTGAGTGGAAAAAGGGGAACACCCCCATCATGCTCTCGCAGCCTTCCTTGAGATCGGGAAACCACCATCTGAGCTGCTGAACGTTGCACGACATGTTGGCGTGGGTGAGCATCACCCCTTTGCTCACACCCGTGGTGCCCCCGGTATAGAGGAGCGCACCCACGTCGTCCCACCCGGCCTTATCGGGCATCGGATCGCCGGGATACTGTGCCAGGAGGTCCATGAACTGGAACACTCCGGGCTGCCGGACGACCTTGCGGTACATCCCCTTTTTCACGTACGGGAAGAGCTGCTTTTTAGGGAAGGGCAGATAGTCGTTGATATGGCAGGTGATGATGGTTCCGACTTTCGTCTCGCTCTGGATCTTTCTCGCCCTGGGGAGCAGGATGTCCAAAGTGACGAGGACCTTGGCATCCGAATCGGCCAGCTGATTGGCGAGTTCCCGCTCAGTGTAGAGGGGATTGTTCTGCGCCGCGACGGCCCCGATCCGAAATGCGGCATAGTTTGCGATAATCGCCTGCGGAATGTTGGGAAGCAGCACAGCGATTGTATGGCCCTTTTTCACCCCCAGTGCTTCAAGGGCCCTGGCAAACCTGTTCACCAGACCGTCGAGCTCGCGATAGCCGATGTTCTTCCCCATATAAATCAGGGCCGTGGTGTCCGGAAAGCTCTGTGCGCTCCGGGAGAGCATCTCTGAGAGCGTGATCCGATCAAAGACCAGCTCGGGCGGAACATCGGGGTTGTAGTGCTTGTGCCAGACTCTCTGAAAGCCCATATCCCCTCCTCATCTGTAAAAAACGCACCGCGCTATGGTAACATCTTATTGTATTATCATATTATATTAATCATCATTGGGCACAAGTCAACCAACCGCTTGATTTTCCTTTTTCTCTCCTTGTGATCAATGGCACGGACCTACAACCGCAAAGCCCTTGGGCCCTATTGAAACCGCAAACAGCGGGCAATATAATCCGCCCTGAAGACCGCCACCCCTACGCGGTTTCGGAAGAGCGCCTCCCCAGTTCCGGTTTAAGCCCCACAAGCTCGGCGAAGTTCTCTCCCAGGAGCCTCCTGCGAGCGCCCTTGTCCGGGAAGAGCCGCTCGATCCTGCGCTTGATGAATCCGTAGTCGTACCTTCCCTCCTTGTCATGGAAGCCGTACGGCCCGTCGGTCCCAAAGAGCAGTCGATCGGGGCCGAGGCGCGCGACCGACTCTTGGGTGGCCTTCTCGCTCACGTACGAGGTCTGGGACAGATCGAGATAGACATTCGCCAGGGAGAGAACCGTCTTCCAGGTGTCGGAATATCCGGGAAAACCCGTATGTGCGAGCACGAGCTTGAGCTCGGGCACCCGGGCAAGGAGTACCTCGTAATCCCCCTCTTGCCCGAATCCGCAGTGGATGAGCAGGGGCTTGTCCAGCTCGGCGAGCTCCCTGGCCACGGGCAGGAGCTCGACCGGGGCGAAGCGATGCCAGAACGGATGGGCCTTGACCCCGATGAAGCCGGGCTCGTCCCGGTACTTCCCGAGCTCGTCCAGCGGGTCCAGGCGGCCGCGCGGATTGACGAACACCCAGCCGAGAAAGCGGTCGGGGTGCCGGCGCACGACATCGAAGACTGCCCCGTTATCCGGGTCGGTGACGATCTGAAACGGTCTGCCCAGGATCTTGATCCCTCCTTGGGGCGTGAAGTTCGCTACCAGGAGCTGCCCCAGCCTTCTCAGCCGCCGGCTTTCCAGGATGGCATGGAGGATCCTCAGAAGCGGCCTGGGCGGCTCGGGGAAAAGCTCTATGAGAGACCCCATGAGCGCGGTCCTGTTCACCCCCGAACGGTCCATTTCCCGCAACAGGGCATCTGTGCCCAGGGCCTGCTGTTCAATGATATGGCCGCCCGAGCAAGCCCCGGACCCGGTTGAAGCCGGTTGCGGCCAGGTACGGCCCCGCTCCTTCCCGTCCTTTGAAGTGGACGCGAAGGAAGACTGCAGGTGATAATGACAGTCGATAACCATCTCATCCTCCTTAAAAAAAGATGACAGAATACACGCTGAGCCTCTCCATGGTATTTCAATAAGAGCGGCGCCTTGAAGAACGAGGCCGGCAAGGCCCTTTATTGAGGTGAGGATATCTCTTCTCTTTACACGGGTAAAGGCTTTTTGTTATGAAATCCCCTAAAAATAGCCCTTTTCTTTCATGTCACAGGAGAACAGGTACGAAGTGATACACACCAGACCCCTCATCCGCGCCTCGCATATCTTCATGGACAAAGCGCCCTTCAGGCGCGCCGCCGCGTTTTTTCGCCCGGAGAAAAGATGAGCGGCGGCGATATCACCTGGTGGAACTCCTCGATGAGGCGGATGTTCGGCAGCATCTCCCGCTGTTACGATTTGCTCAACACCCTCATGACCTTCGGCAGGGACCAGGCATGGCGTCGCTATGCGATCCGTGCGGCAATGCCTCCCCAAGGAGGCGCGCTTCTCGACGTGGGCACGGGCACCGGCAAGATCGCCCTGGAGGCCAAGGCCCAAAACCCCGGGCTTGTAGTGGCGGCCCTCGACCTCACCCCTGACATGATGAGGCAGGCAAGGCTCTCGGATGCGGCGAACGGCATTTTCTGGATAAACGGCGACGCGCTGGAGCTGCCCTTTGCCGACAGACGCTTCGACGCCGTGGTCTCGGGCTATCTGATGCGTAATGTCCCTGACATATCCCGGGCGTTTCAGGAACAGCTCCGGGTGGTCAAGCCGGGAGGACGCGTGGTGTGCCTTGATACCAGCCCTCCTGCATCGCGCCTGCTCGGGCCTGTCATACGGGTCTATCTCCGCTTCGTCATCCCGCTCCTGGGCGGACTGATCAGCGGCAGATGGGATGCCTACCGCTACCTGTCCCGGTCGACCGAGTCCTTCAAGACACCTGAAGAGCTCGCGGAGATCATGGCGAATGCAGGGTTCGCCCGTATCGACTCTCGCCGATTCATGTTCGGGACCATGGCCGCGGTCTGGGGCACACGCCCTCCCGGGTCCTGAAGCTTCCCGGCGAAAACCCGGCAGGAAAAGCTCGATGCCCTGGAGGGGATGCTCGCCATCATACCCCTGAACGAGCCGTCCCATCCTGAACGGCATCGGAGCATGCGACCGGCGGGTTTGCCCTTGTTCATCAGGCGTGGCTCCCTTACGGCCCACTGCTGCCTCATGCACAGGTAAGAGGATATGGCTAATGTCAGAAGAATTCGAGCTCACCTTGAGGGTGTGCGCGGATGTACCGGAGCCCCTGTTCCGCGCCGCGGCCGGGCTTCGGGTCACTTGAGGATCTTTAAAAGCCCTTGAGTCTTATTCCGCGGCAACGTGTCTGGCCAGGCTCAGGACTTCCTCGAATATGTCTCTCATCTCGTATATCTTGCCGGAGATGAGCATGAAGAGTATCTCGAGCCTGAGTACAGGATCAAAGGTGGTGCTCAACAGCCGGTCGATCTCTTCCTGGGTGCTCACGAGGTCGGGATTATCCGACAGGAGCTTGTCTCTTTGCCGGATGAGCTCCTGAATATCCCGGGATTCGCCTGTTCCCTTTGTTTCACGACACATGGTGAAATCGTCATAATACATGGCTACACCCTGATCATGGTTCACGTCTCTGCCCATCTTCCCCCTGCTCCATAAACACAGGATGAATCCGGGCCACCAGCCATACCGCCAGCAAGCCGTATGCCAGCTTAAACATATTATTATATCAATATGTTATTTGATATGTTCCGAGCAATTCTACCCTCGGGCCGATAAAACAGTAAATTTTTTCATTCATTGGGAAGCATTGTTCCCATTATTTTCTTTTTCAATCATACTATCCGGAAAGGTGCGGGCTGCATTGAACGCATCGCCGGCCCCTGCTTCATAAGCTAAGAATACGTGCTTCAGGCCACATTTCCACAGTAAAGTCCAAACATCGTCATTGACATCCGCCCGGCGATTCTCCCATAGTAAAAAATTAATGTAATGCTTGGGCGGTCTCTTTCAGGTCAAACGCTCAAGAGACCTGCTCGTCATGGACTTTCCGTCCCAGCCCCGGCATGCCTGCGAGGTGCCTGCGGAGGTTTTTTATGGGCAGGCCCTGCTGCGGCACATGGCGGGATGCAAAGGCGCGGTACGTTCCTGTACAAAGGCCGTTGTTGCCGGAGTGGAATGATAGGGGTTCCTGGATGTAAACATGCCCCTGCATTTCTTTTGTAAGGATTGAACCCGCACAGGAGGGAGCTCATGCAGGAGATAAAACTGAAAAAACAGGAAGGGGCCACTCACCCGGCCCTGGTTCGATCGGCTGCAGGATCGTGGTCTTGCCTGCTGCCGGTCCTGATTGCCGCGCTGGTCCTGTCAACAATGCTCGCAGCCGGATGCACCCGGCTGCTCGATTCCTACTTTGCCGGCACTGCACAGAAGATGGAAGGCACCATCACCATCCAGGGGCTCAGAGAGCAGGTCACGGTGCGCCGGGACAACCTGGGCATACCCTTCATCGAGGCCGCAAACCTGGAGGACCTCGCCTTTGCCATGGGCTTTGTCAACGCATCGGACCGGCTCGGCCAGATGATCAGCCTCAAGCTCGTCTCGCAGGGAAGGGTTTCAGAAATGACCGGCAGGGCAGGTCTGGATATCGACGTCTTCATGCGCACGATCAATCTGAAAAAGGCCGCACGCCTGCTCTACGAAGGGATGTCGCCTGAGAGAAAATCCCTCCTCGAATCCTATGCCCGGGGCGTGAACGCCTATATCGAACTCCACCGGCACAACCTTCCCCCCGAGCTCGCCCTGGCCGGCCACGATCCCGGGCAGTGGGAGCCGATCGACTCCATCAGCATCTTCACCCTGGTGAACTTTGCCCTTGCCTTCAACATGCACGAAGAAGCAGCCGCCCTTGCCCTGGCGAGGACCGTGGGTCCGGAGAAGACCGCATGGCTCCTTCCCGTCTATCCGGACGAGCCCATCGCCCTGGACGAGGCGGCAAAGCTGTCGGGAATCGACCTTTCCGGCACGCTCCCCGCCCTCAACCGCCTCACCGCGGCTGCTGACCTGAAGGCCGGGTGGGGGCTCATGCCTGTCGCAGCCTCCAACAACTGGGTGATCGCGCCGGAGAAAACCCTGAACAAGGCGAGCATCCTCGCCAACGACACCCACCTGCTGCTTTCCCTCCCGTCTCTGTGGAACCTCGTGCACGTCCGCTGCAAGGGAACAATCGATGCGGCAGGGGTGAACATTGCGGGCGTGCCCGCCATCGTGGCCGGATACAACGGCCGCATCGCCTGGGGGATGACCATGGTCATGGCCGACAACCAGGATATTTTTCTCGAACAGCTCAGGATGATCGGCACAACGCTGCACTACCGCTGCCAGGATGACTGGCTGCCGGTCGTGGAGCGCATCGAGACGATATGCGTCAGGGGGCAAGACCCGGAGAGTGTCACCGTGTTCGAGACCAGGCACGGCCCTTTGCTCAATGACGTGCTGAAAAACCCTCCCAGGAGTCCCTTCATGCCCGATTCCGTGCAGCTGCCTCTGGGTGCGGCATTTTCCTGGGCAGCCTTCGAACCCGGAGACGAAAGTGTGGATGCCTTTTTCTCGCTGGGCACGGCCTGTTCGGTGGAAGAGGCCCTGCCCCTGCTCCGCAGGATACAAGCCATCCCTCTCAACATGGTCGTGGCCGACCGGGAGAACATTGCCTGGCAGGTGACAGGACGCTATCCGCTGAGAAAAAACGGCAGGGGCCTCATGCCCTCGCCGGGCTGGACCGGTGAGTACGACTGGGTCGGATATCTGGACCCGGATGAGCTGCCCCGGGCCCTGAACCCGGCTGAGGGATTCATCGGCACGGCAAATCACCGCACCGTACCGCCCGGTTATCCCCATGTTCTGTCCTCGTCCTGGTACTGGCCGTCCAGGGCCGAACGCATCACCGAGATGATCGCGTCCTCTGAGGAACACACCCTGGAAAGCAGCATGGGCATGCAGCTGGATGTCAGCTCCACCTTTGCGCCCAAGGTGCGCAGGCTCTTTCTCGAAGGACCGCTCTCCTGCGACATATCCCGCGAGATCGACTCCTGGGAGGACCAGGGACAAAAAGACCGGGCACAAGAGGCCCTCGGCATGCTCAGGGACTGTGACGGCATCATGACATGCGATTCGAGGGGCGGGCTCATCATCGGGGCCCTGATGCATACTCTCACCGCCAACGCCTTTCTCGACGAGCTCGGGCCCGAAGGGTCACCGGCCTGGAAGGCCTTTATCACCAGCAACAATGCAAGCTACTGCGCCACCACAGACCATCTTCTCGTCCGGGGAGACGAGAGCCCGTTCTGGGACGACATATCCACGCCCGGGCTCGAGACCAAGGCCCGGATCCTTGCCCGGTCACTGGCTGACGCGATCGCGCTCGCAGAGAACAGGCTCGGCCCGGACAGAAGCCGATGGACCTGGGGCGCGCTCCACACCTACCGGTTCAGGACGGAATCGTCCAAGATGGCCCCCCATCTGGGGTTTATCCAGAGAAAGGGCATGCAGGCTTTGGCCTCCTACTTCAACCGGGGCCCCTTTCCTGCGCCCGGAGACCACTCGACCCTGAACGTCTCCGCCTACACCATTGGTCAAGACTTCGACACCTGGCTGATCCCGGCTATGCGGATGGTGGTGGACTTCAGCAGGGAAGAGCCGCTCTCCATCATCAACAGCACAGGCCAGAGCAACAACCCCGTGAGCCCGCACTATGACGACGGCATCCATGCGTGGCTCCAGGGGTCGTACCAGCCCATGCCCTTTGGCCGGGATGCGATCGAGAGGCAGTATGACCGGGTTCTGACGCTCGCCCCTGCCGCCGGGCAAGACACACCCCAAGGACCGTGAGGCCTTTGATTTTTTCCTTTTCCTCAAACATTTTCTCAGGTAAAGAATAAGCTCTTCAAAGGTCCAAAAAAGCTTCTCCAGCCGGGCTGCGCTCCGCTGCACACCGGCACACGGACCCCGTGCACGGCACGGAACTTACAGAAAAAAGGAGTGTGGTATGATTCACAAGAACGTTGTGACCGATTTCTGTCCGAAGGAATCCATGCCCTCCATCGACGCCACCGCCTATATCCATCCGCTCGCTGCGGTGATCGGCAACGTGACCATCGGCAGACGGGTGATGGTCGCGCCCTTTGCCGCTGTACGGGGCGACGAGGGCCAGCCCATCCGGGTGGACGACGAGTCCAACGTGCAGGACGGCGTCGTGCTCCACGGCCTGGAAACAGAGCTCAAGGGCCGGCCTGTGGAGAAGAATCTTATGGAGGCCTGCGGAGAGCACTATGCGGTATATGTGGGCAAGCGGGTGTCCCTGGCGCATCAAGTCCAGATACACGGCCCGGCCCGCGTGGGAGATGACAGCTTCGTGGGTATGCAGACCCTGGTCTTCAAATCATGGGTGGGGAAAAACTGCGTGGTCGAGCCGGGCTGTGTCCTCATGGGAGTGAGCGTTCCCGACGGCAGGTATGTCCCTGCGGGCACGGTGCTCAAAAAGCAGGACGACGCGGAGAATCTTCCCGTTATCACGGACGACTACCCGCTCAAGGACCTGAACAAGGGCGTCATCCATGTGAACACCGCCCTGGCAGACGGCTACAACAGATCCGGACCGAAATAAACGAGACGCCTTGCGCCAGACGGCCGGGCATCTCCTGAATGGACCGCAAAAAGACAAAAGGGACCTCTCTCATGAATTATGAACACCTCGGCCTGGGCATACCGGAGATCCTGCTCCCCCGGGAGGGGATTGACCTCACGAAGTGGGCGGTGGTCGCGTGCGACCAGTACACCTCCCAGCCCGAGTACTGGGAGCGGGTGAGGCGCCGCGTGGGTTCTCACCCGTCGACCTTTCACCTCATCCTTCCCGAGGCATACCTGGAGCAGAGCGACCCCCTCCGGGAGACTAAGCGGATCAACGCCTGCATGAACGAGTACCTCTCGGCAGGGGTCCTGGTCTCGCCGGGTCCGGGCTTTATCCTCGTGGAAAGGACTTTAGCGCGGGGCCCCGTCCGCAGGGGCCTGGTGGCGGCCCTGGACCTCGAGTGTTATGACTATTGTTCCGGTTCCCGGAGCCTTATCCGGGCCACCGAGGGGACCGTGGTGGACAGGCTTCCTCCCCGGATGAAGATCCGCAAGAACGCCCCGCTGGAGACCCCCCACATCATGGTCCTCATCGACGACCCGGAAAAGACCGTGATCGAGCCCCTGTTTGCCGGGAATCCGGAAAAGATCTACGACTTCGATCTCATGGAACACAGCGGCCATATCCGGGGATATCACGTTGGCGAAAAAAAGTCCCTGGACGCAGTCGCCCGCGCCCTGGAGCGGCTCGCGGACCCGGCTGCGTTCGAAGACAGGTACGGCATACAGGACCGGGATGTCCTGCTCTACGCCATGGGAGACGGCAACCACTCCCTGGCCGCGGCAAAGGAAATCTGGGAAGGTCTGAAGCACGCCTCCCCGGACCGGAAGGCTGTCATGGATCATCCCGCCCGGTACGCGCTCGTGGAGCTGGTGAACCTCCACGACGACAGCCTCGTGTTCGAACCCATCCACCGGGTAGTGTTCAACACTGATACGGTCCGGCTGCTGCATGCCATGGAGTCGTTCTTCACCGCGCAGGGCTCTTCCTTTTCAGTGAAAAAATATGCGTCTCAAGATGAGTTCACGGTCTTTCCCGGCGCAGAGCCCGGAGCGCACCGCATCTCGTTCGTGAGCGGGCACGACTGCGGCACGGTCACCATCACGAACCCCAGGCTCACCCTGGAGGCAGGAACGCTCCAGTCATTCCTGGATGCATACCTCTCAAGCGCTGGGACCTCAAAGGTCGATTACATCCACGGAGACGACACCGTGACCGACCTGGCATCGAAGCCTGGCGCCGTAGGCTTCTTCCTCCCGGCCATACCCAAGCACGACTTCTTTCGGACCATCGTCGCAGACGGCGTTCTGCCGCGTAAGACCTTCTCCATGGGGCATGCGGACGAAAAGCGCTTCTACCTGGAGTGCAGAAAGATCACCCGCTAGAGGAGACTTGTGCATTTACGGGTCAGTGAAACGCCAGGGGCTGATTCGCGGTCCGAGATCCAAGCCATGACCCCCGATCATTTGAGAAAAAAGAGGTCCTCTGGCAAGAACATCTGCACTCCCGGTCTTCCCAGGTGCAGGGCCTGTCCGGTTCTGGGCATGTGCCCTCAGGTGCAGGTGGCCGGGCATCGGTAGATCGCGTCTGGAGATACCCGGACAGATGAAAAAACCGAACTGTGAACCTGTCTCCGATAGCGGGGCTAGAACATCAGGTCTTCCGCCCGCGGGTGTTTGGGGATGTCGGGCCAGGGCCTTTCTGAATCGTCTTCGCCCGGGTACCAGGCAACGAGCCTGGCGACAGCCGTATGGAGCTGGGACCAGTTGGACACAACGATGCGGTATTCCCCGTCGGTGCGGTCCAGTTCGTAGGCATCCACTCCGTATTCCAGAACGATGCCGCTGGTGCCGAACTCGATCCGGCGGACTTCCACCTCGTTCTCCATCTGCCTGAGCGAGACAGTGAGAAACTTCACCTCGCCGGCCAGATCAGGCGAAACATGTTCCAGATCGAGCCTGACGCGGATGAGTCCCGGAGACCTCACCAGGATGTTGTAGTACAGGGAATAGGAATCGTGATCTCTCGGCGCCGGATGGAGCACAAAGGTCTGATTGAGCGAGAGAAACTCCTGCGCAGGGGTTGATTGTTCCGCACCCAGTATCGTGAAGGCTGCAATGAATAGAATGATCCCTGTCTTCATGTTCATAAAACCCTCCCTTGATACCGGCAGGTACCGTGCATCTCGACGGATGCCCCTTTTAACGCAGCGGAAACGACTGCCGCATCACCGAAGAATGCATGTGAGCGATATATTCCTATATAGTTGAATAACGCGCTGCCCCAATATGCCAAGAGAACGGAGTTCCCTCCCGTTGCGTATGGAGGAGGATTTCTCTTTGAGCAAAGGGGGTGGCCCCACTGTCGGGTGAACTGCAGATCCGGTTTTTCTTGTTGACACAACGATTGATTGGATGGTGTTGAACATGCTGTGATGTGAGAAGGGGGCGCCATGGTATGGAGCAGACGGCATACGAAAGATTGAGACGCTTTTTCTCGCCCCGCAGCGTGGCCGTGGTGGGCGCATCCGCGAAAAACCAGTGGTTCGGCAACCTGGTCGGCTATGGGCGGCGCTTCGGGACGGCTGTACCATTCTTTCCCGTCAATCCCGGGGCGGCCGAGATCGCGGGGATCAGGGCCCTGCCCTCCATCGAGCACCTCCCGGAGGGCGGCATTGATTTCGCGGTGGTCATGGTCAAGAGCGAAGCCGTGCCCGCCTCTGTGGAAAAGCTGCTGCACAAGGGCGTGAGGAACATCCTGCTCATCTCGTCGGGGTTTGCGGAGACAGGAGCGGAAGGCCAGGCAAGGCAGGAGCAACTGAAACGCTTCTGCAAGGACAACCACATCCTGCTCATGGGTCCCAACTGCCTGGGCTTCATGAACTTCTCCGATAGGGTGAACGTGTTTGCCGGAGGGTCAGTGGAAGGCGAGTTGCGCCAAGGGCCCATCGGCCTGGTGGGGCAGAGCGGCGCAAGCAGCGAGATCATCGCCAGCAAGCTCCTGAGAAAGTCGCTCGGCATATCCTTGTATACCACCACCGGCAACGAGGCTGTGATCACTGCGGAAGACTGCATGGACTACCTGGTCCACGACACCCGCACGCGCGTGATCACCGGGTTTATGGAAGGCTTTCGCAATATCGGCCGGATGAAGGAGATCGCTCGGGAAGCGGCGCTGAAACAGAAACCCATCGTCCTGCTCAAGGTGGGCAGATCAGAGCGCGGCATGCACGCGGCCCGTTCCCACACCGGGGCCCTGGCAGGCAACGATGCCGTGATGGACGCGTTTTTCCGGCAGTACGGGATCATCCGGGTGGAGAGCATCGAAGAGCTGGTGGAGACCGCCTCCGTGTTCTCCCGCTGCCCGCTTCCCCGGGGAGGGAGGCTCGGTATCTGCACCCTCTCGGGAGGCCTGTGCGGCCTCTATGCAGACCTGTGCAGCCGCTGCGGCATCGAGGTTCCCCGCCTTTCGGAGAGGACTGTCGCGGCCTTGAAGTCCGTCCTGCCCGACTTCGCCCAGCCCGACAACCCCCTCGACGTGACCGGATCGGGTTTCCTGCAGGGAATGGGCGATATCCTGAAGATCCTGCTCGATGACGAAAATCTCGACATGATCGCCACCCTGTCGTTTGCCCCCGCCAGTGACGGCGATGCCCTGATGCACGGTTTCAACCAAGGGCTCTTCCCGGTCGCGCGCTCCGCAAACAAGCCCGTGATCGCACTGAGCTTCCGGGAAATGACCGACTATGCCAGGCGCCACTATGGGGAAAACAGCATCTATTTCATCGAGCATCCTCAAGACTCATTCAAGGCGCTCTCGCACCTCATCCGGTATGCAGAGTTTCAGAAGGGCCTTGCCCGGGAGCGCTTTGGGCAGACCCTCGACTCGCCCGCACCGATAACAACCGGGTGATACGTCCCGGGCACGGTCTGCCTTTCATCACCAAAGAACGTGCGATACGCGCACCCGCCTTTTGCCCTGCCGTTTACCGGACAGCAGCCGATCTGTCCGGATGATCTGTCCTGTCTTCAAGACACTTTCCGGCATCCCGGACAGGCCGGGGTCTGTCACTCGTTTCTCATGTCCTTGTTATTCCTGGTAATTACATGTCGGCATATGCATTGCTTCATTAGTTTGGCCATACATCCCCGGTGTCCGGGGATGAGGGTGCGGATGACTGATTACCGATAAGGAGGTTTTGATCCATGTTCAAATCGTATGAAGACGCCTACCGGCGTTCTCTGGAAGACAGAGAGGGTTTCTGGAGCATTGCGGCAGGGGCGATCCAGTGGGACAAAAAGTGGGACAGGGTCCTGGACGACTCGAGGGCGCCGTTTTACCAGTGGTTTGCAGGCGGAAAGCTGAATACCTGCTACAACGCCATCGACTACCATGTGGAAAACGGCAGAAAAGACCAGACAGCCATCATCTATGACAGCCCGGTCACGAACACCAAACAGAAGATCACCTATGGCGAGCTCCTGACAAAGGTGGCTCAATTTGCCGGGGTGCTCAAGTCCCTGGGCGTGGAAAAGGGCGACCGGGTGGTCATCTACATGCCCATGATCCCCGAGGCGGCCGTTGCCATGTTCGCCTGCGCGCGCATCGGCGCCATCCATTCACTGGTATTCGGCGGGTTCGCCTCCAACGAGCTCGCGGTCCGCATCGAAGACGCCAAGCCCAGAATCATGCTCTGCGCCTCCTGCGGCATCGAGCCCAAGGGCCCCATCCCCTACAAGCCCCTTCTGGACAAGGCCATCGAGCTCTCCAGCCACAAGCCCGAAAAATGCGTCATCTACCAGCGTCCCCAGGTCAAGGCCGATCTCATCCCGGGCAGGGACATCGACTGGACAGACGCGCTCAAGGGCGTTGAACCGGCTGGATGCGTCTGTGTGAACGCCACCGATCCGCTCTACATTCTCTATACCTCGGGCACCACCGGAGTGCCCAAGGGGGTCGTCCGGGACAACGGCGGTCACGCCGTTGCCTTGAAGTGGTCTATGAAGCATATCTACGGCGTTGAGCCGGGCGACGTCTACTGGGCCGCGTCCGATGTGGGCTGGGTTGTTGGCCACTCCTACATCATCTATGCCCCGTTGCTTTCAGGGTGCACCACCATCATGTACGAGGGCAAACCCGTGGGGACCCCGGACCCGGGGGCATTCTGGCGGGTGATCTCCGAATATGGCGTCAAGGCGCTCTTTACCGCTCCGACCGCCTTCAGGGCCATCAAGAAGGAAGATCCGGGCGGAACCTACCTGGACAAATACGACATCTCCTGCCTGAAATACCTGTTCCTGGCAGGCGAGAGGCTCGATCCGGACACCTATCACTGGGCGAGCGACCTGCTCAGGATTCCGGTGGTGGACCACTGGTGGCAAACCGAAACGGGCTGGGCCATTGCGGCGAACTGCATGGGAATCGAGGAACTGCCCATCAAGCCGGGCTCACCCACCAAACCAGTGCCTGGGTATGATGTCCGGATCCTGAACGAAAGCGGCAAGGAACTGCCCAACGGCAATGAAGGCGTCATCGGCATCCGCCTCCCTCTTCCCCCCGGCTGCCTGCCCACCCTGTGGCAGAAGGACGATGCCTATGTCAAATCCTACCTCAGCGATTATGCCGGGTACTACGCCACGGGCGACGGCGGATACAAGGACGGGGACGGCTATCTCTACATCATGGGCAGGGTGGACGATGTCATCAACGTCGCCGGCCACAGGCTCTCAACCGGCGGCATGGAGGAGGTGGTGGCCAAGCACCCGGACGTGGCCGAGTGCGCGGTGATCGGCGTCGAAGACCAGCTCAAGGGCCAGGTACCCGTGGGGTTCGTGGTGCTCAAGGCCGGATCCGTGGCAAGCGAGCAGGAGATCCAGAAGAGCGTGGTGGCCATGGTGCGATCCGAGATAGGGGCCCTGGCGTGCCTGAAGGATATAGCCGTGGTCAGGCGCCTTCCGAAGACCAGGAGCGGCAAGATCCTTCGGGCCACCATGCGCAAGATCGCGGACGGCCAGAAGTTCAGCACCCCATCCACGATCGAGGACCCGGCAGTGCTGGGCGAGATCGAGACAGCGCTCAAAGACTTCGGCTACCCCCGGGGCTGAAGGAGGGAGCGCCCTCTCAAGCTTGTGGTAAAACAACATGGTTTTTCAAAGAAACGGGGCAGATAGATCCTGCCCCTCAAATTAACTACAGAAGGAAAAGAGTATGGGCAGACAGGGCACAGCAGGGTCTTCAGCCAAGGCAGAGGCCGACTTATTGATCAAACAGGAACCGACATCGGGAAATCCGGCTGTGGCCTGGCGGTGATCCTGCTCGATTTCGGCCACTTCGGACACCCCTCATTGAACAGGATCGCGGGATTCGAGCTCATGGCGTGCGCGCTCAATGCCTGGTATATCATGGCTCACGCGATCTTTGCAGGGGTCTTCGGCCGGGATGTCCTGCCGGTGGGGAGGCCGTGGATCGGATAGTCCGGGTATAGCCCCGCCTTCTGAATCTGCATGTTGAAGAGTTGAAAAGGCGGGGCCATACTCTTTCACAAGATAGGGGGCACTGCTGCACGGTAGGCATTTTCATCCCGGCATGCGAGACGCCCCTTGGTTTTTCGGCCTGCGGACACCCGGAGAAAACTATTCCTCCGGGGGCCATAAAAAAGAACCCTGCTTGAGGCGTATATAACATCAGAAAAAGGAAACGCACGCCCCGTGGACAGGAAACGAAACATTCGCAAGCACTCAAGACGGCCCGTAAACTCTTTTGATCGACCGCCCCTGCAGGAATACGATCTTGTTTCCTGTGTCATACGCTTTTTCATGGCCGCACTTTTCGGTATTTTCATCGATATTGTCCTGGTATGCCTCTACGGAGCGGCGGCGCTCATGGGCTACCGTCTGGGGTTCGACTGGCTTTTCTTCCTTATAGCGGCTGTTCCTCTCATCTGGGGCGGGCTGGGCATCTTTTTTTTCAACGAGATGCTCGACCTCGCAGGCGAGATCGTTGAGCGGTTTTTCCTGTTCTGGCGGTGATCGGGAGCCCCCGGACCACGAACATGAACGGCCCTGTCTGGAAGCAGATGGATGTCAGGGCTCCTCTTCTGCTGATTGTGCTTTTCTCAAGTAGACGCAAAAAGTAATGAATCCGGTATTAATCAAGGGATCTTCGCCAGAGGCGGAGGCCTTTCATGTCTGAATACCGGATGACCGGTCATCCGGCTCATGAACCGGCGCAAGGCGTATTGTCGCACCACAGCCCGAGCAGACCATCCTCCGCGCCCTGAAGCGTGGAGAAATTTCATATTCGTGGCCGCAGCCGGCACAGGTGATTTTCTGCCACGCGCCGGGCTGGTAACAGACCTCCTGGGGCATGGGCGCGTCCCTGCCTCCGCGTCCGCTCCTGTTCAAAGGCTCTGCTCTTCCTGCCGATGCCTGTCTGCTCATGACCGCAGAGCCGCTCAGGACAGAGCACACGGCCTTCCCGTCCGGCCTGTTCACAAGATGTGCACGCCTACAGCGCGGACAGACAAACCGTGCTTCCCGGTACTCGGGAGGCAGTTTGATCTTCAGCCCGCACGGGCAGGTGATGAAGGCAAAGCCGTTCAATGCCCGGATGATATCCCCTGCCCTCCTGGCCGACTCGGTACGGGCCGGCCGCACAGGAGCGCTCGTCTGTCCGTCTTCCCGTATCCCCACCCTGCCCACATCCTGGAGTTCAGAGGCGGGAAACAGCTTTTCACGGCGACGAGTAACCTCGACATAGGCCCTGTGGTAGTCGAGATAACCCGCGCCCAGACTCATTGCCCGCAGGATTCTGATCCGTTCCTCAAGCGGCGGATGAGTGGCGAAGGCGCTGTTGCCCAGATGCTGCCTGTAGGGATTGACGATGTAGAAAGGCGCGGTGGCGCTCGGCGCAGTAGTGAGCGTATCCGCGCTCTCCCCGATTTTCTGCAGGGCCGAGGCAAGCCCTTCCGGATAGCGGGTGAGCCGTGCGCTCGTTGCATCCGCAAGGTATTCCCGCTTGCGCGACAGGGAAAAATAGAGCACACGCGCAAGGATGGGTCCGATGACGGCAAGAACGAGGGAAACGATCAGGAGCGGCCCGGCCGCTCGTCCCCCGGCGCGTCGGGAGCGGGATGCCAGGCGCACGGTTGAGGTGTATCGGAACGAGCGGGTGAATATGTCGGAAAGCAGGAGTATGGAGCCCAACATGGTGGCTGCGACCGTCATGTACAGCACGTCTTGGTTCAGGATATGGCTTATCTCATGCGCCACCACTCCCTGGAGCTCATCCCTGGTGCACATCGCCAGCAGCCCTGCAGTGACGCAGATACAGCTCTTCTCGGGCGACTTGCCCATGGCGAACGCGTTGGGTGCGGGATCATCAACCACGAAAATCCGGGGCATGGCGGGTAGGGCCCCTGCAATGACCATCTCCTCCACTACGTTGAAGAGCTGGGGATATGTCTCCCGGCTCACCTCATGCGCACGGGACAGGCCGAGCAGGATGGTATCCGATGCAAACAGGCTCATCAGCAGCATGGCGATCCAGACGGCCCCGGCCAGGGCCGCACCGATGAGACCGGCAAAAGGGTGATACACGTCGGTGAACGCCATTCCGATCATGCCTCCGCTCAGCACGAGCAGAAGGCCCATCAGAACGATGAGCAGGACGGTCTTGCGCCTGTTGGCGGCAATGACGGACCAGAACATATCCTTATCAGCCGAAGCTCACCCTGGGTGCTGCGCGTCCGCTCTGCTCCTCGAGCTCGAAGAACTGGCCTTTCCGGAAATGAAACATGCCTGCAACCATGTTGGAAGGAAACATCTCCACCTTGTTGTTCATGAACAACACCTGGTCGTTATAGGCCTGACGGGAGAATGCGATCCTGTTTTCCGTGGAGGTGAGTTCTTCCTGCAGTGCGAGAAAGTTCTGGTTGGCCTTGAGCTCCGGATAGTTCTCCACCACGGCCAGGAACTGCCCGAGGGCGCTGCTCAGGGCCGTCTCGGCCCGGGAGATATCAGGCACGGTTTTTGCCCCGGATGCCTGCGCCCGGGCCCGGGTGACGTTCTCCAGGGTCTGCCGCTCGTGTGCCATATAACCTTTGGCCGCTTCCACCAGATTCGGAATCAAGTCATGCCTTCGCTTGAGCTGGACCTCAATCTGGGACCAGGCGTTTTTGATCTGGTTTTTCAAAGCCACCAGCGCGTTATAGGCAAACACGATATAGAGCAGTACTGCGAGAACAGCCCCCGTCAGTATGATGAACACCACCGTGCCTGTCGACATGTATGGATCCCTCCTTTTTGGATTGCTATCTAGCTTCCGGGCACAAAGACCTCATCCAGCAGTTGCACCAGGCTGTCTGTCCTCTCCTGCGCACGGCCCTTGGCACATGCCTCTTCCAGAATCCTTATAAGCTCGCCGGAATCGAACCACAGCCCGTGACCCGGACATTCGTCCAGCAGTATGCGATTTCGGCCCATGAGGACCTTTTTCATGCCTCTTAAACATATCGGGCACGTGCGCTTCTTTTCTTTCCCCTGTGCGCAGCCCGGGACCTTGGGCAGGATGTCTCCCCCCTCCCGGTCAAGGAGCACCTTCAATTCTCCCGAGTCCAGCCATATCCCCCCGCATCCAGAACAATAGTCGATCTCGATGCGGTCAAACTCCAGGGTCGCGAGTATCCCATCACACTGCGGACAGTTCATTTCTTATCCTCGGAATCTCCATCTTTGCCACGTTGAGGGTGAGCGCTTTTCCCGTTCATGCTTTTCGGCAAAAATTCCTCCGTACACAAGAGACAGGGAAGGGAGGGCATACCGTACGGGTAGCGCCATTTCCCCGCCGGACCCTGACCGGGATGCTCCACGGGCGATCAATGACATGAACATGGGGGGAAAAGCAAAGGAAAAATCACTGGTCCGGAGGGTCAGGATGATGGCCGTATTACGGATCGTTCCCACGGAAGCGCATCCAGGAAGCTTTCCTGAAAGGACTCGGCCTGCCTCAGGTGCTCCCGGGCATACTCCCGGTTGGTAGGGTCGCCCGATTTCACGTAGTTCAGGGCCTGCTCCGCCGATGCCTCCAGGGACACGATTTGCAGCATCTTGATATCCCGCATCAAAAGCAGGGAATACTCGGGGAGCCTGAGCTCGTTCCAGGCGCTCTTGAGATCTTCCAGGGCCTTGTCTCGTGACCGGAACTCGCGTTTGAGCGCCTTTCTCCTGTCCGGATCGAGAAGCTCATCAATCGGCTCGCCGCCTCCGGAGATCTCGGCAAGCTGATCGGCATGGGCCTGGAATATGACATCCTCCTGCTCCAGGAGCGCCAGGACCTGTGCGCGGAATTCCTGCATGGCCTGTTCGCGCCGCTCCACCTGCTCTTCCGTGAGATCATCGGCCCTGACGCTGCGTACCTCGTAGACATTCATGGGCTCGCGGTCTTCGGCGAAATAGAGCAGGCTGCCTTGGATCCAGTAGCTGCTGGCGCCGATCGTTTCTCCGGAGGGACCGGTGAGCAGGTAATCGGCCCGTGAGGCCGATGCCGGAAAGATATTCAGGATGAGGCAGCACAAAGCTACTGCCGCAACTCTATGCCGAGCTCCGAGGAAAGGGATTGTATGACCTTGTCCTGCCATTTGTTGATGATGGAGTCTTCCAGGGTCCTGGTATCGGACTGGTAGGTGAGCCTGATGGTGATCCCCTTTTTGCCAGGGCCCAGTTTCTCGCCGGTGTACAGATCGACTGCCGTGATCAGCCGCAGCTCCCTGATCTTCAGGCCCCTGATAGTCCTTGAGATATCCGAGTATCCCACGCCTTCGTCCGCCACCAGGGAGAGGTCGCGCCAGGTCACGGGGAACCTCGGGATCTCCTGCACGCCTTGGAAGGTCTTCTTCAGGACCGCGTCCGTATCCACCTCCATGGCGTACACCTCGTCAATGATGTCGAGCATGGCCAGGATGTCTTCGCTCAGGGCGCCCATATGCCCGATAACCCGGTCATCCAGATGGATATCGGCCTGGTGTCCGGGCTTGTAGAAGGAGTGCTCCGACGGCCTCGCCGAGAGACCCGGCAGCAGCGCCTCGGCCAGGCCCTTCATATCGTAGAAGTCCACATCGCGCGCCTTGCCCGACCAGTGGGTCTCTTCACGCTGGCCGGTGAGCACTGCTCCCAGTCTGATGCGCTCGTGCGGCAGCCTGCCCTTCTCCATGGGGAGAAAGCACGTGCCGATCTCAAAGAGGCTCATGTCTCTGCGCTGGAGGCTCTTGTTCCTACCCGCCGCCATGGCGAGGCCCGGAATCAGGGAGGGCCGCATGACCTTCATCTCGTCGGAGATGGGGTTGATAAGCTCGAGCGCCTGCTCTTTGAAAAATGTGTTCCACTTGGGCGAGATGAACGAATAGGTGATCACCTCGGTGTATCCCATGGCGCTGATCGCGGTGCGCAGGGTATCGAATCCGAGCTTTTCCACAGGCGAGATCACGGGTCTGAAGGCCGGCAGCTCGGCCCTGATCTTGTCCATGCCAAAGACCCTGATGAACTCCTCGACCAGATCGATCTCCCGGGTGACGTCGTGCCGGAACGCAGGCGAGCCCACGGTCCAGCCGTGTTCCGCGCCGGCAAGGACGAATCCGAGCCTGGTGAGGATGGCCTCGACCTCGCGATCGTCGATCTTGTCCATGCCCAGGACCCTGCTCAGGTAGCTTTTGCGTAGCGTAATCGGCCTGGGCTTCAGGTCGAGATGATTCACGTCCACCACGCCCTTGAGCACCCGGGCGCCGGCAAGCTTCTGCATGAGATGTGCGGCCCGGGTCGCGGCCTCTGCCTGGATGCCGGGGTCGATCCCCCGCTCGAAGCGGTAGGAGGCCTCGGTGGGGAGGTTCAAGCCTTTGGATGTCCGGCGGATGCCCACCGGGTCGAAGAACGCGCTCTCCAGCACGACATCGGCGGTGGTGTCCTTGACCTCGGAGTTCTCGCCGCCCATCACGCCTGCAAGGGCAATTGGCTTCTGCCTGTCGCAGATGAGCAAATCGTCCGGTCCCAGCCGCCGCTCCACCGAATCCAGGGTGGTGAATATCTGGCCATCGCGGGCCTTGCGCACCACGATCCCGTGGCCTGCGATAAAGGACGCGTCGAACGCGTGCAATGGCTGGCCGTATTCGAGCATCACATAGTTGGTCACGTCAACGATGTTGCTGATGGCCCGCACGCCAGCCTGGAAGAGCCGTCTGCGCATGGTGAAGGGGCTCTTGCCGATCTTCACGTCCTGGAGCACCCGGGCCGCGTACCTGGGGCAGGCATCTGTGTCCATGATCTCCACACGCAAACGCTCCGCCGCAGGGGGATCTGTCTCGATCAGGGAGAGCCCGGGCCTCTTCAGCTCGGCCCCGAACACGGCGGAGAGCTCCCGGGCGATGCCGATGACCGAGAGGCAGTCGCCCCGGTTGGGGGTGACATTGATCTCGAACACCCAGTCTTCCAGATCCAGGGCATCCACCAGCACATCGCCGGGCTTGAGGTCTGCCTCGATCTCCATGATCCCGGTGTGGTCGTCGGTGAGGCCGAGCTCGCGTTCTGACACGAGGACCCCGAACGACTCCACGCCCCTGATCTTGGCCTTCTTCACCTTCATGCCCGGACCCAGGTCCGTGCCTATGGGGGCGAACGCGCTGAGCATACCCTCTCGGCAGTTCGGGGCCCCGCACACCACCTGGAGCGTTTCCGAGCCGGTGTCCACGGTGCAGACTTTGAGCTTGTCGGCATCGGGGTGCTGTTTCACCTCGATGAGCCTGGCGCAGACGACCTCCCGCGGGATGGTCTCGTGGATGATTCCCTCCACCTCGGTGCCGCTCATGGTAAGCGCATCGGCAGCCTCATGGGCCTCGCGCCTTATGTCAAGGTATTCGATGATCCATTTGTAACCGAGTTTCATGTCCTTCCTTCTCAGGCGAACTGGCTTAGGAATCTCAAGTCGTTCTCATAGAACAGCCGGATATCGTCGATCCCGTATTTCAGCATGGCGATCCGCTCGATGCCCAGACCGAACGCGAACCCGGTCACGCTCTCGGGATCGATGTCGACATACTGGTAGACATTCGGGTCCACCATACCGCTGCCCAGGATCTCGAGCCACCCGGAGTTCCCGCACACCCGGCATCCCTTGCCCCTGCACATGATGCAGCCGATGTCCACCTCGGCCGAGGGTTCGGTGAAGGGGAAGAACGACGGCCGGAACCGCAGCGGCACGTCAGTGCCGAAGAGCCGGTGGATGAACTCATAAAGCACGCCCTTGAGATGGGCCAGGGTGATGCCTTCTTCCACCCACAGGCCCTCGATCTGGTGGAACATGGGCGTGTGGGTCACGTCGGAGTCGCACCGGTAGACCTTGCCCGGGGCGATGATCCGCACGGGCAGCCCGGTCTTTTCCATCACCCGGATCTGAACCGGCGAGGTGTGCGTGCGCAGCAGGATGCCCTTGTCGAAGTAGAAGGTGTCCTGCATGTCGCGGGCCGGATGGTGCTCCGGGATATTGAGTGCCTCGAAGTTGTGATAGTCGTCCTCGACCTCGGGGCCGGACGCGATGGTGAACCCGAGGCTCATAAAGATGTCTTCCAGCTCGCTGATCACGGAGTTGATGATATGGATGCCGCCCCTTCGGGGGGTCCTGCCGGGCAGGGTCACGTCGATCCCGCCTGTGGCGGAGGCGCGTTTGAACTCGTCGAGCTTGTCTGCCAGGGCCTGCTCGATGAAGCCTTTGAGCTTGTTGGACAGAGCGCCGATCCGGGGCCTCTCTTCCGGGCCGAGCGATCCCATCTGGCGGAGAATAGAGGTCAGGGCCCCCTTTCTCCCCAGGTATTTCACCCGCATGGGCTCGATGTCTTCAGCTCGATGTGCCTGCCCGAGTTCCTCGCAAAAGGACTGCTTTAACGCTTCAAGCTGCTTTTCCATTTATGACTGGGACACATTTTCGACGATGTAGGAAAATCCCTTGGGATCGGTTACCGCGATCTCTGCCAGAACCTTTCTGTCAAGGCCCGCGCCCTTGGCGTCGAGCGCGTGGATGAACCGGGAATAGGTATATCCCCGTTCCCTGACAGCGGCGTTGATCCGCGCGATCCACAGCCGCCTGAACTCACGCTTGCGGAGGCGCCTGTCGCGATATGCAGAGGCCAGACCCCGCTCAAGGGTCTCCTTGGCCGCCCTGAGCAGATTGTTCCTGCCGCCCACGTAGCCCTTGGTGAGCCGGTGGAGCTTTCTCTTCTTCCTGATTCCGATAATGCCGCGCTTTACTCGCATGGTCCTTTTTCCCTCTGTTGTTTATAGATAAGGCAACATCCGCCTGACGCTGCACATGTTGGCAGAATCCACCAAGGTCGCCTTTCTCAGGTTCCGTTTACGCTTCGGGCTCTTTGACGAGAGCAGATGGCTCGCGTATGCCTTGTTCCTCTTCACCTTTCCCTTGCCGGTGAGTGAAAACCTTTTTGCCGCACTCCTGTTTGTCTTGATCTTCATCTTGTTTGCTCCTCATGTTTTCGGGGCGAGCATCATGACCATGGTGCGGCCCTCGTTCTTGGGCCCGCTCTCGACAGCGGCGAGTTCCTCAAGATCCGAGCAGACGCGTTTAAGTATCTGCATCCCTTTGTCCATATGGATGATTTCCCGTCCCCGGAATCGTATCACAACCTTTACCTTGTTCTTGGCCTTCAGGAACCGTTCAATGTGTTTCAGCTTGAACTGGTAGTCATGCTCATCGGTCTTGGGCCGGAACTTGATCTCCTTGATGACGACCACTGTCTGCTTTTTTCTCGCGGCATGCTCGCGTTTCGATTTCTCGTACTTGTACTTGCCGTATTCCATGATACGGCAGACAGGAGGGTTGGCCGTGGGTGCAACCTCAACGAGATCCATGCCATAATCCCTGGCACGCTCGATAGCCACAGGTACGGTCATGATCCCCATCTGCTCTCCTTCAGGCGATATGACCCGGACGCTTTCCGAAGAGATCTGGTCGTTGACCCTGATCGTGTCCTTGCCTTTTCCGATTTTTTTCACAAAGTCCTTAGCTATAACACCCTCCTTGGGAAAAATTACGCGCTTATGTAACCCGGAGATATGCTTATTGTCAACATGCTTTAAATCACGGGCTGTGCCTGGCGGACGATTCTGATGAACTCGTCTGCGGTCATGGTCTGCTGGTCGCCGCTGCGCTCGCGCACGGTCACGGTGCCCTCTTCTTTCTCACGGTCGCCTATGATGAGCATATACGGGACCTTCTGCTGCCTGGCCTCCCGGATCTTGTAGCCGATCTTCTCGTTGCGCGTATCCAGCTCGATGCGGACATCGCTCGCCCGGAGCCGGGCCGCCACGTCGGCCGCATAGTCGGCCTGGGTGTCGGTGATGTTCATGACCACGGCCTGAACGGGTGCGATCCACACCGGGAACGCACCGGCAAAGTGCTCGATGAGCACGCCGATGAACCGCTCGATGGAGCCCAGGATGACCCGGTGGAGCATGACCGGCCGGTGCCGCTCGCCGTCGGAGCCGATATAGTGTATGTCAAAGCGCTCGGGCAGGTTGAAGTCGCACTGGATGGTGGCGCACTGCCAGGACCTGCCGATCGCGTCCTTGATCTTCACGTCGATCTTCGGCCCGTAGAACGCACCGTCGCCCTCGTTGATGTCATAGGGCAGTCCCTTCTTGTCGAGCGCGTCCTTGAGAGCCTGCGTCGCCAGGTCCCACATCTCTTCGGAGCCCATGGACTGCTCGGGCCGGGTGCTGATCTCCATGTCATAGGAGAAGCCGAACACGGCCATGACTTCCGCGACCATGTCGATGATGGCGGTGATCTCGCCGATGAGCTGGTCCGGCCTGCAGAAAATGTGAGCGTCGTCCTGGGTGAACTGCCGGGTCCTAAGCAGGCCATGGATCACGCCCGACTTCTCGTTGCGGGTGACGCTGCCCATCTCGAAGTACCGCAAGGGCAGATCGCGATAGCTGCGGACCTTTGATTTGTAGATCATGATATGCGAGAGGCAGTTCATGGGCTTGATGCCGTAGAGCTGGCTGTCGAGCTCGGTGAAGTACATGTTTTCCTTATAGTTGTCCATATGCCCGGAGATCTCCCAGAGCCTTCCCCTGAGAATGTTCGGGCCGTAGACGATATCGTAGCCCCTCCGAAAATGGAGCTTTTTCTCGAACTCCTCGATGAGGCTCCTGAGCCTTCCGCCTTTGGGCATGTAGATCACGAGCCCGGGACCGGCGTCGTCCGAGAACATGAACAGGTCGAGCTCCCTGCCGAGCTTGCGGTGGTCGCGCTTCTTGGCCTCTTCCAGAAAGTTCAGGTGGTTCTTGAGCTCCTTGGGCGATCCGAAGGCCGTGCCGTAGATGCGCTGGAGCATCCGGTTCTTCTCGTCGCCCCGCCAGTAGGCGCCCGCGATGGACAGGAGCTTGAACGCCTTGATATACCCGGTAGACGGCACGTGCGGGCCCCGGCACAGGTCGACGAACGATCCCTGCTCATAGAGCGAGACGTCGCAGACCTCGTCATCCATGTCCTGGATGATCTCCACCTTGTAGGGCTCTCCCCTTTCCCGGAAAAAGGCCATGGCCTCCTGCCTGCTCATATCCTTACGTATAAAGGGAAGATCAGCCTTCACCAGCTCTTCCATCTTTTGCTCGATCTTCTCGAGGTCCTCGGGCGTGAAACTCGCTTCCCGATCAAAGTCGTAGTAGAAGCCGTCTTCGGTGGCAGGCCCGATGGTGGGCTTTGCATCGGGGAAGAGCTGCTTGACCGCCTCGGCCATGACGTGCGCGGCCGAGTGGCGGATGATGTGCACGCCCTCATCTGAGTCTGCGGGCACGGTCTCGATATCCTGGCCTTCGTCCAGAGGGGCGCTCAGGTCGACCAGCCGGCCGCCTACCCTCGCGGCAACGGCGCGCTTGTCGCGAACGACGTCCCTGATGATGGATCCATCCGTGGAAATGCTTTTACCGTCCACGGTCACGGTGCGCTGAGACATATGTTCTCCATAAAAATAGTAGGCACGAAAGATATGCAAGCGCTGCATTGCTTGCCTTCACCGTGCCTGATTTACGATACTCTTTCGCTTGAGCTGTGTTCGAAACAGCTGCCGGCTGCTTGCCGACACCTTATCAGTAACCCGGAATTAGCATGATTGAAAAATGAAAGCAACAAAGTTGTAAGAAATTAACCCTCATGCCCGGGAGCGGTCACAACGAAGGATGAAAATAGGGTAGTGG